>ERZ780218.82-NODE-82-length-94591-cov-5.096545_pt1 | contig 94591 bp, 102 predicted proteins | sample MGYA00510975_ERZ780218 | MGnify/ENA primary metagenome ERZ780218 (study PRJEB29588, sample SAMEA2152063) | human gut metagenome | biome: human gut; feature: human-associated habitat; material: faeces | place: Denmark | collected 2008/2010 ... | reverse complement strand
ACATTATAGCACAGCTTTCTAATATAGTCGAGTTATTAAAAAGATATCATACTAGTAAGAAGGAAACATGCTATCTTTCATTTCAGCTGCATTGCATTAAATGACATGGTCTCGTTTTTATATCACTCTACTGATGCTATTCATCAATATATTTTATATTAGCCCGCCTATATTCATTATTAATATTAACTGCTACAGCATCACTCACATCTACATCTATAATACTATAAACATAACCAAAACTGAAATCCTTACCTTCAACATTTTTAAATCTCCTAGATACCTGCCCGATTTCTTCTTGTAATTGTTTTCTCGTAAGGCAATCATCCGTAATAGTATATACCATACCATCGAAGGAAACTTCATTAAAATTTGCATCATTCAACTCGTAAAAAGGAAGTGTCTCATTTAATGCCTTGTTTTTCTCAGCCGTTTCACGAAATGTATTGCACGCTGTTAGCCCAAACGCAAACACTAATGTAAGCATCAAAACAAAAGCAACTTTTTTACTCACTATATTTTCCCCCTTCCCAGTGCTGAAACCAGATTAAGCTAACTATCAACAAACCAATCGTAAAAATCTCAGAAATTATTATTCCACTAGCAAAAATCTCTTTCATTTGCGTATAAACATAAGGATTTTTCCACGCAAGTATAGTATAATCTACCATGCGAACACTCCACGCCCAAGGAATATAATGCCATATATTGTCTCCCAACCCCGTAATCATAAGTGCCGAAATTAAACTTCCTGCAATCCCCAATCCCATGGAAGCTCCCTTTCCAAAATTCATTCCAACAAATAAATGAATCAAGTAAATAGGAATTGATGTTAATAATAATAATAAACCTGTTCTTATATAAAATATAGTTGGAAACCCTTTGTATAATACTGCAAATATACCCAATGCTAATATTATTGATCCAAAAGCATTACAGATAAGAAAATTCACTTTTCCTATATACACCATTTTTCGTGAAGCTATTGTTCCCAACATAATTTGAAAGTGTCCTGCCTGCTCTTCTGTTTGCACAACTATCCCCACAATAATTCCAATTAGGAACGGGAAAGCAACCGCCAATACTTCCAAATACCCGCTTATTTTTGCCGATAGTTCCCAAGCTGATATATGATAATACCCAGCAAAAATAATTGCACATATAGTTGGCACAATCACATGTATATAAGGTAAAACACTATGTTTATATTTCTGATATTCTGCCTTTGAACATCGAATTAAAGATATCATCATGCCCTCTCCTCCTGTTTATTAAAGCATCTTCCAGCGACATAAGATAGGATTACAAAGAGCAGCAGAGAAACACATAACATAAGTATAATTGTTAAAAAAGACATTGTCATGCCTTGATTTGCAACCGGTTCACCATTAGGCAAAATACCAAGAACAGAAATCATAAGATGTGGAACCCAGCTATATGGACAAATTATCCATAAAAACGTATTTGCCGCAAAAATTCCCAAAACACTACCTACTCCAACATTTAAAATAACCGTAATAAATATACCAGCTTTTTTTGACAGCATCAAACATAACGGTATTTCCCATAAGCTTGCAATTACGATACAAATAGTTCCTGATATCGCCTGCCATATATCTATAGTTAAAGGAATTCTATAAATTGTTAATATACAAAAACCACCTAATATATTTAGCATAAGAAAAATCAAATTTCCTAAGCCAACATAAATACTTGCAATTCCAATTTTAGCACCACATACTCTGTTAAGCGAAACAGGTAGCGAAAGAATAGATCTATATTTTAGTTTTCCGTTATCCCTTTGCTCAACTAATGTACAAATCAAAGTCAAAAATCCAGGATAAAGCAAAATATACCACCAATTATATGAGTTAATCTGATACCATAATGGTGCAAAAATATTCATAATCGCAGTTACAAGCGGTGCTAGAATAATCAATTTTCTTGTGAACGTTCTTTTATACTTAAGATGTTCTGCTTTTAAATAATTCATTTGTATACCTCCTCCGGTCTATTCATACGAATGACCTCCATAAAAAGTTGTTCCAAATTCTCATTTGCTCGAAGTTCTCCCTCATATCCAAGAACCCCTCCCGCAATAATACCTATATGATCAGCAATCTGTTGAACTTCTGAAAGAATATGACTTGATAATATAACTGTGATACCCTTTGAAGGAAAGGAGCGGATTAATTCTCGAAGTTCTTCAATCCCCACCGGATCAAGTCCGTTAGTCGGTTCGTCCAAAATCAGTAACTTTGGATTATTGATTAATGCAACGGCTATACCCAAACGTTGTTTCATGCCAAGAGAAAACTGCCCTGCTCTTTTTTTTCCAGTATTCGTCAAATGAACAATTTGCAACACTTCATCTATTCGCTTATCATCTAATCCAAGCAATGTAGTTCTTACTTTCAAATTTTCATACGCTGTTAAATTCTCATATAATGGAGGCATTTCAATCAAAGCTCCTATATTCGCTAAATCCTCTCTTTTCCACCCATGTCCGTTAAATTCAATACTTCCAGAAGTTGGAGTCAAAATACCTGTAAACATTTTAAGTGTTGTGGACTTTCCTGCTCCATTCGGACCCAATAAGCCATAAACAGAATTCTTTCTAATGTTCAGTGAAACATTATTAACTGCCATGTGCCCTTTAAAACTTTTACATAAATTAGTAGTTTTTAAAATCATCTCCATAATAATTAATTCCTTTCTTTTTATGATGGAAATAGAATATCAAGCAATTTTGAAGATTCCATAAAGATTTAAAGAAAAATTTTGATTCGCCTATTATTAAGATGTTGGGGTCAAAAGCCCCAGTATAGTACCTTGAAAACTTTACACAAATTACCTACTTCCTACCGGATGTGATATACTTGATATATCAAACAAAGGCGGTGGATTGGTATGTCATTTAGAACAAATTCGTGTCAGCAATTATCACTCACAGATAGTTTTGGAGGTCTTACTTCTCGTGAGCAGAAAGCATTGGAACGTTCATGGGCAAAGGTTTTTGCGGAAGATATTTTTCCTGCAATCAATGAAGAACCTTTCCGCATTCTGTATTCATCCAATGCTTCAAGACCGAATACTCCCGTAAATGTGTGCATTGGTGCGCTGATTATCAAAGAAATCTTTGGAATCTCAGATGATGAGGTTGTTGAAAATCTTATGCTGGATCCCCGTTATCAGTATGCTCTTCATACAACAAGCTTTGATGAACAGCCGCTGAGTGACAAAACGCTTACCCGTTTTCGTAAACGCTGTTATGATTACGAATCAATTTATGGAATAGACTTGCTCCACGAGTGCATTACAGGACTTGGAACAAATATCGCCAAACTTATGGACATCAATCCAAGAATCAAAAGAATGGATTCCATGATGATAGCAGCAAATATCCGAAAACTCAGCCGCATAGAACTGCTTTATACCTGCGTAGCCAAGTTCGTCATCTATCTCCACAAAAACAAATGCGATGATCTTATCAAAGGAATGGAACATTATTGTGATCCGAATGATTATAACAAAACCTTTTATTACTGCAACGATTCTGATACCGTAAATCAATTGGATACCATTCTGAAAGATGCAGACAGCTTACTGAAATCCTGCGGAACGGATTATGATGACATTACGGAATATCAGTTATTGGTACGTTGTCTTTCCGAACAGACCATTGTGGAAGAAACTTCCCGACGCCTTCGTACCAAAGAGGATGGTGGGTTTCATTCCGGAATGCTTCAAAATCCATCTGATCCGGATGCAACGTACAGAAGCAAAGCCGGAAAAGAGCATCAGGGCTATGCAGCAAATCTGGAAGAAGCAGTCAGTAAAAACGGATCCGTTATCACAGATTACCAGTTTGAACAGAACAATTATAGTGACAGCCAGTTCCTAAAGGACAACCTTGAACGCACTGAGTTTCAGAACGAAGAAAGTACAATGATCACAGATGGAGCTTACTCCGGGAAAGAAAACCACGATCTGGCTGCTGAAAAGAACATCCGATTGATCAATACCGATTTATCAGGAAAGCCAATCGATGATATTCTGGCAGACTTTGTATTCAACGAGACCGGAACCAAAGTAGTAAGATGTCCGGCAGGATACGAGCCAAAATCCTGCGGATATACAGGCAGTAAATCTCAGCAGTTTCATGTGTCGTTCCAAAGAGACCAGTGTGCAAACTGTCCGAACAAAGACCGATGTAAAGCCAAGATCCATAAACGTGTCAGCAGTGTTACCGTATCGGTAAAATCCCATGAACGTGCAAAACAGCAACGCTTCATGGGAACGGAAGAATTCCGAAATTTCTTTAAAATCCGTAACGGTGTAGAAACACTGCCATCGCTGTTGCGCAGACAATACCATGCAGACAGGATGCCAGTCAGAGGTCTGATACGCGGACGATTTTTCTTTGGCTGTAAAATCGGAGCATTGAATTTCCAAAAGCTCTTTACCTATCGAAAGGGCATGGGACACTATGCTCAAAATCCAGTATTAGCATAACAAACAGGAAATCCGCTATTTTGATATCGGCTTACAAACATGGAATGTCGCTAGAAATTTGATTGTGTAAAATTTTCAAGGTACTATATGGAAGTCAGAGAGTTTTTACAAACTCTTTTGACCCCAACATCTTATTAAAATAGTATCTAATTTTAAATCTATTGTCCGCTTCATGAAACGTTCTGTCATCACTTATCAATGACGGAAACTGATAACTAAATTATACTAATACCTTGTATTCTTCCCGAATCTTCTTCATAAACTCTTTCGGTACTCTCAAAAGTTTTACAATGCATCCAATTCCCATATATTTTATATTGATCATAGAAAAGGAAAATCCCAGAAACGGCTCTATCCTTTAAAATGGTTTTTTGCCTATCTGATCAAGATAAGCAGGTCATCACTATTGGGAGTAGTGGTGGCTTTTTTTCTTGAAAATTGTGTAACACAACCACAAGGGCACAAATTCAAACAACATTTATTTACCTTTGAAGTTTCCCAAAGACCACCAGTCTCTGTTCCGCGAAACTGCTGCAGGTAGACAATAACAATTCCTTATCCCCAAACTCTACTTCCCCTGCTCTATCATCCTCCAATTCATAACAACTGTCATTCACTTTCACATTCCTGCATTCCTGAACTTTGAACTTCCATTCCCTATTTCCCGGCAAATAGATTGTTATGATCTGATTCTCCTGAAAAACATTTTCGTTCTGGTACTTCTTTAAGGAACCGAACATACTACCATTTTTCATATTATGACCGTACAGAATAATCTTTGAATCCGAAAAATCTGCTTTATTCCGATAATCAAGGAAGATGCTGCCCGCCACATTCGCTTCGCCCCGAAACGTATAATGCAAATAATGTTCATTGTCCTCTCCCTGCACTACCGGATAATCAATCCCCAGCCCCTCAATCCTAATCCATGCTACAATATCGGGATTGATTTTCTGTAGTTCCTCGAAATCTATCGTTGTTGCCGCATCCGAGTTTTCGTCGCCATCATCCTCCGACGTTTCATTTACATATTCCTTCAACTCTTCATATTCCGTCACTCCCTCCTGATACATCAGCCAGATTCCTATCAGTTTATGGCCAGCAATTCCAAGTGCTATGATGCAAACCACCAATATCAATATTTCTTTAAAATGTCGCATAATCTATCCTCCTAACGAAAAAAAGGCAGGACCATTGCACCAACGCAACAGCCCCGCCTGCCTATATCAATCCTTCAATTTCTTATTTTTATAACCCCTGAATATTATCATCCGGTTTCTTTTGCACATGCAACCGAAGATTACAACAGTCCTCTTTATTTGGATTTACATACTCCCGCCAGTACAGATAATGCTCCGTAACGTCCTCGCATACAGTAATTTCCGGTATCTGTATTTTCTTCAAGATTCTTAGTTTTTCCTCCAGCGGAAGATGCTGGTATCCACCCTGCCGGAACGTATAACGTTCAAAATCCACGCCCTGAAGCCACCGCTTGATCCATGCGTTGACCCGAAGGAACTCCACGACTCCCTTCTCTACCTCAACCGTATTTAACCGTTCAAAGTCCATGAACTCTTCAATAATCGGACTCAGGCGGATTGCGGTGTCAAAGCCGGACTCCTGCAGTCTTTGTATGGCAACGATCCGCTTAGACGGAACACTCGCCTGCTCATAAGTCAATGCCCGCTTATCATCCAATGTTGTAACTGTAACCTGAATATGAGCAAGGCTTCTGTCCATAAGATTTAAGTATTCCGGTTCTGCAACCAGATGTGATTTTGTAACAATCAGATAACCGATTCCCCTATGGTTGAGTTCCTGTATGGTCTGATATGTCACACGATGCTCCAGCTCCATCGGCTGAAAGCAGTCTGTCATTCCTCCGAGCCGGACAACCGCTCCTGGGGACAGTTTCTGTATTTTTCTCCTGATTTTATGAATATCTGCAATTCTGGGGGTGGCCGGATCCCACAGTCCCCGGAAAGATAACAGAGACCGTGCATAGCAATAGGAACAATTGTGCTGACAGCCACACCCATAGGTATCAAGCCGGATATTATATCTGCACTTTTCCCCTTCATTACCGGCCACTTCTTTATAAAAACTCTTATATTCGCTTAGGCATCCCTCCTTTTAAGTTGCGGAGTGCAGTACCGCCCTGCAATCTTCTGGTAAAGCATCCAGATGTGTTCTTTTACACTACTCCGCGCTGTAAACAGGAAAAGAGACAGGTATGCCCTGCCTCTCCTGTTATTTATCTGTTATTTATCTGCTATTTATTTTCTTTTTCTTCTCATGCGTACAATCACAACAACAATACCCGCCAGAGCAACCAACGCAACCACAATCGGAATCCAGATATTCGTTGTATCTCCGGTTTTCGGTGCTGTAGGTGCCGGGGTACCCGGCTTTCTGGTGTTCTGGATTTCCTTTGTGACTTCAATCACGCTGGTCTTATCATCTTTATAGCTGAATACAACTTCGTATTCTTCAGAATTAGACTCATATCCCTCCAAAGGCTTTGTCTCTACCAGCGTATATACGATTGGCTCTACATACTTTCCATCCTCATATACCGCAATCGGCAGAGTTTCACTTTTGGCGATACCATCATTTCCAGTCACCATTGTTCCTACAACCTTACCGGTTACCTTATTACGGATTTCGAATTCTACGCCGGCAAGCACCACGCCATTTTCAGAATCCGTTTTCTTGACGATCAACTGTCCAACCGGACGCTCATCCTCCATCTTGACTTTCTGAATTTCACCTGTTTCCTCTACTGTAAACGATACATCTGAAACCACAAGATAACCATTCGGGGCAGCTTCCTCGTGAAGTACATAATCGCCTACCGGAAGTTTTTCAATCAGATGAGGCTCTTTCCCGGAAACCCATTCTTCCACTACATTTCCGTCCTTGTCAAGTACCCGCAGTGTTGCGCCTTCCACTTCTGCTTCATCTGTGATATCTGTTTTACTAATCTCTACTTTCGTATGGTCATCTTTCATGGATACCTGCTGCACATCTCCGGTCAGTTCTACCGTAAACGGAACGTCCTCAGCTCTCACATATCCGTTTTGTGTTGGCGCCTCCTCTTCATGAAGCACGTAATTTCCCGGTGCAAGGACATAGACTGTATGCGGGTCTTTCGTAGAAATCCATTCCTCTACCACATCCCCGTCTTCCGTAAGAATCTGCATCTTCGCGCCTTCTACCTCTTCGCCTCCAGTAATATCCGTTTTGGAAATCTCCACGATTGTCGGCTGGTTTTCAATCTCTGCCTCCAGAGTGATTGTTTCCAGCTCCGGATCGGTATAGGATACATCAAAAGAATAGGTCTCATCATTTGCAAGGTAACCCGGCGCCGGTTCCAGTTCTTTCACATAGAACTTGCCATGTGGAAGATCCACATTAAAGGTAATTATTCCTTTTGCATCTGATTTTGTCTCAGCAATCAGCGCATCCTTTGGAACAGCCACTTCACCATTCACATTTAAAATGTCCTCTTCTGCATACAGTGCAAATACTGCGCCTTCTACCGGCTTTTTCAGCCCTTTTGCAATCTTCAGGATCTCCAGTTCTACTTTCTGCCGCTCATTCTTCCATTCCATACTTACAAAATCAACTGCCACTTCCTGCCCTTTATACTGGATTTCAAATTCACGTACTTCCGTATCCAGGACACAGCCTGCTGCCGGCTTTGTTTCTTTGACATAGTAGTTTCCTATTGGAAGATTGTTAAGGACCACTGTTCCGTCTTCCCCGGTTACCAGTTCAGATACCAGCGCATCCTTTTCATACCGTACTACCCGGTTGCCGTTTTCATCTGTCTGTCCGTCCGGTGTGTAGATTGTCTCTTTTGCATAAACAGCGAACTCTGCACCTGCTGCCGGTCCTTCCTCATACTGGAAGGTATAACCGCTGCTTGTTTCCAGAAGTTCCTCCTGCCCGAAGATCTCTCCTACTTTATTAACGATTCCTGCAAATCCGTTTTTCACTTTTGCAAGCAGTGCATCTTCCACCTTTTCCGCACCTGTAAGGAACTCTCCCTGCTTCTTTATGGTCAGGCTTCCAACTGCGGAATCGTTCTGCTGCCGCACTACAACAACATACTTCCCGGTGTCCTCTTCTACTTCATAAGCAGTATTGGAATCTACCGTAATCGTAATGACTTCCCTTGCAGCCTCCTGATACGCTCCGCCGCTTACTACCTGATTCAGCGGAATGTTTTCCCCATCACGAATCAGAGCATTTTCAAATCCCGGCGCTACATACAGATCCGGCGCCTCAATTTCTTCAATCCGGTATGTACCCATCTTCAACTGCTCCGGTGTCTGGAGATAGCCTTCCTCATTGGTTTCAAAGACATCAATCGTCTTGATTTCCGGATACCGTACTTTCATGGAAACATATTCCTCATTTTCCACATCGTAAATCTTATATTTTGCACTGTTATTTAAGACTGGAAGATGTGTCTGCGCGTCCTCTTTGATGATCTTAAAGTAAAAGAGAATCGGACGGTCATCAAAAATCCGCCACGGCTGCGGTTCCCGGCTGTCTTCCTGAATCGTCACAAGGAACGGGCGGATCGTCTGCAGACTCTCCGGTGTGGTGGATTCAAACACCACATAAGTTCCATAAGGAAGCTCCGGCGAGCAGAGATAACCCTTTTCATCCGTAAACAGTTCGTCTACAAAAATTTCCTTCCCATTTTCGTAGTAAGAAGCTGTCTGGTCTTCACTATAATCATAACTGATAAAGTCCTCCGGGGTAAAACTGCTGCCATTGGAAGGTGTCAGAGTACCATCCTTTACACCTGATAACTGACTGATACGGAAAATCTTAAAGCCAGCCCCCTCTACCAGATCTGTTTCTGTCTGTTCGCCATCCTCGCTAATCTTAATCAGTTCAAATGCCTGCTTGATTACAGTTTCTTTTACGGTCACATATCTATGGACAATCTCAACTTCCTGCCCTTCATATGCTACTTCCACCGGATATGCGGTTTCATCCAGAAGATAACCTTCTCCCGGGCTGATCTCTTTTACATAGTAATTTCCTAAATAAAGATTGGCAAAATCTATTTTTCCGTCTTTTATCGTTCCTTGTGCAACCAACTCATCCTTTTTGTGTACCAAGCCGGACTTTCCATTAGGATAATTGATATCTTCTGCCGCATACAATCCATACACTGCTCCATCCAGACTGGCATCTCCCTGACTGATGAACTTCTGGGAATCCACGTCAATCTTGGAAATATGGATTTCTCCCCGCACTTCCTTATTGCTGAACGTGTGTGAAAACGTATAAGTATACGTTGTGTCATCCTGATATTCATAAGAAAATTCATATTTCTCAGAACTCATATAATATAGGGTCGGAGCCTGTATTTCTTCCACGTAATACTGGAAGCCAATCGGGATATCTGCCTGAAATTGCGCGTTTCCATCATGATCAGAAGTAGCCTTCTCAATCAGTGTACCTTCCTTTACCAGAACAGTACCATCCAGTCCGGTAATGTCTTCCCCAGCATACAACCCAAAGACAGCTCCCTGCAGTGTTGCATCATCATTTTCCGATTTCTTAACCACCTTTATCTGCACTTCCGGTCGGGCATTTTTATAAGAAGCCTTCCCCTCTGCAAGTTCCACCGTCTGTCCGGCATAAGAAAGTGTGACTGTCTGTGTACGTGCCTCTTCTGTTTTTCCAATTGTCAATGTTTCCGGAGCCTTCTGCTCCACTACTTTATATTTTCCCAAATACAGTTCGTCAGAGAGTGCGCTTCCATCCTTTCCTGTTTTTAACTCCTGCACCAATTCTCCTGCGTTATAGATTTTTGTCTGCTTATCCTGGCTGACGATGTCCCCTGCCGCATAAATCTTATATTCGGCATCGGAAAATGCAGTATCCGTATAGGTAAAGCCAATATTTCCAGCTTCCCCGGATACTCCGGTCAGGGCTTCTCCACTTTTAGTAATCAGTATTTTTCCTTTCTGCTCCTCATTCGTCACACTGACCGTAGTAGTGGTTCCTGCTACCAGCTTTACATTAAAAGAAGCCGTATTAAGTTTATAACCGGTTGGAACAGAGATTTCCTTCAGATATACGGTGTCCTGTGTCTTGATAATTTCAACCGAAGAAATACCTGACGCATCTGTTTCCGGCATTTCTGTAAGAAGCTGCGTGCAGGCAGCATCACTATAAATACCAAATACCGCGCCGGCAAGGTTCACGTTTGTTTCGGAATCAGCCTTGATGACTTTTACAGTTGCAATATCCATCCATTTGACGGAAAAGCTGACCGAAGAATTCGATTCCTCATAAAAATCGCCGTATCCGATATCCTGAGTTCCACTTCCGGTACTGACTACCAGTGTTTTCCACTGTGTTCCCATTTGTCCTGCCAGTGTTCCGCTCTTCCATGTTCCGGTTACCGTTTTCGGTGCACTGAAATAGAATGTAGTTCCGCCGTAAATCTTAACCGTTCCCCCGGTCTGGGTGTCCCCGCCCGACTTATGATAGGTCACATTTTCCGGCAGAGTAAGAGTTACGTAATTCCTGTAATCTCCTGTCAATTTGATATTTGCTGTACGCTGTACATTTCCCTCCAGATACGCTTTTTCACTGGTACTGGATAAGGAGATCGCAGCCGTTGGCGGTGCGTCCTGACTGAACAGGTAATTGATATATTCCCGGACTCCATATTTCTGAATCCCCGATTCATAGCATCCTGTAAACGCAACCGCCTCTCCTGCATAGGCATAGGATGCCGCAAGGTGGGTAAGGATATAGCGGACAGATGTATCGTACTGACTCAGATAACTGCCTGTCAAATCTCCCGGCCCGCCATATCCATAATAAAGAACCTTTTGTAAGTTCAGATTGGACTCGTAGATATTGGCTATATAATCTGCCGTTGGCGGCGAGGACTGATTCGACTGAAGGCAATATGCCACTTTGCCATTTACGGAAAACAGGCAGGTAAGATAGCTCCCCAGATCGCTCGGATAATATAAGGTTTCTCCCTTATTCAAGGAAACATTCTCTTGTGCTGCCCTTGCAGAAGCCGCTTTCGTTGGAACGACGGCTAAAAACACGCCTTCTTCCATCATTTCCTCTATCACTTCTTCGGCCTCGGGGTCAGCCTCCCCATCATCACTATCCTCTGATGATTCTGATTTTCCACTGTTTCCGGATGTTTCTGCCTCCCTTGGCTTTACCGTAATTTTTCTTACGATCTCGTATGTGTCCCCTTTTACCGGAGTAACCGTATAGGTACACAAGTAAGTATCTGCCGAATTACAGTCAAATGTTTTTCCACTCTCGCTGACTGCACTTTTCAGTGTGATTTTTTCTCCGTCCTGGAGTGTGATTCCTGTAAAATCCTCTTCGACTTCAAATGTCTCTCCCTGGACGATGGTAATATCCTCCGCGACTGCCTTGGCCTCCGTACTCTGCGTTTTCTCGGATGTGTTCTGCGTTTCTGCATTTTCCACTGTCTGGCTTGATGTCCCAGTTCCACTCTCAGAAGCCGCAAACGCAGTACTCGCTCCCGAAATGAGTGTGGAACAACACAAAACGAGGGCCATCGCCCCCGCAATCCATCTTCTTTTTCGATTTTTTCCCAAATATTCTATCTCCTTTCTTGATTCGCCTGCCACTTAGTTACTTTACTGTCTGGTCTGTCACGTATCTTCACGCTCATCTCTCCTTTCCTCTGGTCTTATTCTTGTCCAGACCATACAAAAAAGAAGCTGCCGCTACAGCTTCCCTTTTGTATAGTCTGAATCATGTAAAGTTGGATATAAAAAATCCCTCTGTCCAGCGTATCCATATCACTGTCCAAAGGGATTCCCTTTTTTATTCTGTTTCAATTTTAGAAATTGCTCGGTGTATACCGTACTGTAACGATACGCACTTCCTTCTTTTTCTTCATCAAACGGTAGATAATACAATAATTTTTGACAAATAACTGACGGTAATTTCCATTTGCATAAGCACCCGTGCGGCGAATCGCGCCGCGTTCTGGAAACTGCTCAAGGCTGAAAATCGCTTCTTCCAGTTCATCAATCATATTCAAAGCTGTGCCGGGTTCTAAAAGCGTTTCGGCAATATAAGTATAAATATTGTCCAAGTCCCGGTAAGCGCGTGTATAAAGCTTAACATCATATTTATCCAAAATGTTTCCTCCGTAAAGAGAAAAGCGCTTCCCTTGCATCCAGTAAAACGCCGTCAGCGGCGTATTCCTGTTCAGCTTCACTGATTGCTGCGTCTGTCCTCGCTGTTTCTATCATTTCCTCGTATGCTTCAATACTCATAACTACTAAATCGCCGTAGCCGTTCTTTGTAATAAAAAGTGGCTCACGCCTTGCATGGCAAAGTTCAGAAATTTCGGTAGTATTTCTAAGGTCTGTAATCGGTCTAATCTGTGGCATGTTATGCGCCTCCTTTCTTGTGCATTATTATAACAGAATTATGTACAAAACACAAGGCGATTATACAAAATACTGCCATATCAAACATCTCTTTTCTTTCCCGGCCAGTTACGAAAAATCCATACCTGCCTTTACCTGCCGAAAAGAAATACTATATTCTGCCATCTCCATTTATTCTGGATATAAATTTTGCTTCTGGTTTCGGTCAGAATTTTCTCCTTATCTGGCTTCAATGGTATCTTATCCGGAAATCAGTACTCCTTCCTCTTTAATATTTTTATAAAAAGGCAGTGTATCCGCCCAATACATATAATGGTCCTCATTCTTCACGATTGGGGAAATATCCACACCCGTTTCCATTTCAACATCAAATGCAAGATCAAAGATTTCATTTTCAATCACTTTTATTTCTGATTCTGACATCTTTGCCAAAATGAGAATATCTACATCGGAATTACTCTGATAATCCCCTCTCGCATAAGAACCATAAAGAATCATTTTGGAAAACTGATCTCCTAACATCATCTTTATTTGTGACAAAAAGTCATGTATAGCATTATTTACAGTATCCGGCATCTCGTTTCCTCCAAAGATTCTAGCTGTCCGGCATCTGCAATTAACACCTTACAGCGTCTCTTGCAGCACGCAATTCCATATTTTAGGATATGCCTTATACCCTCTTCCTGAAGTTCTTCCTCATGTCGCCTGCTTTCAATCTGCTCCAAAGCTTCCTTGCAGGCTTCTTCCAGTCTGCCGTCTTCTACACATTTTACTCCAATCACGATACCGATTTCTTCATCATCACTTCTCACAAGAATATTGCTGTATCCGTCTTCGGATTCTTCCTCAGAGAAGATTCCCCAAATATCCCAATAACGCAAAAGTCCCAGCAGGATGCTATGATAGAAGTTCTCCTTCAGCGGCTTTTCTGCAAACGTATTTTTGACACTGATCGTCTTTCTCATATATTCTGAAAACCTTTTCTCCACTTCGTCTGCATCCCCATTTTTCAGAGCGTTGCAAAAAGAATCCACAATATCTCCATTTTTCGGAATACTTTCCTTAAAAGTTTCCCTAATTTGCCTTGTAAAGATATCCCTGACCGCCAGATTTGGAATTGCCAAACGATACCGTCTGCCCTCCGGTCTTCCCCTCTGTGTAAGGTAACCTATAAGAAAGAGAACGCTCCATATCTGATTATTGGAACTGTATATCTCTTCACAAGTTAAATCCTGACGAAGTTCTTTTTCAATTATCTCTCCTGCAACTAACCGTTCAATCTCATGCTGGATCGTGCTTTTGCTTGATTCCCGGATAAGCCGTCTTACAGTATCATTACCAATAGTACTAACTCCATAGTTCTGCGACTGAGCATCACAATCTACCCGAAGAGCATCACAATAGTCAATCACATCACATGGGCAATACATCTCTGTATTCCCAAACTGATAGCCGCCATACCACTCCCTTACGCTTTCATACCTCTGCGACAGATTATAGTATTCTAATAGTTTCCTCACTTCCTGATCCGTAAATCCAAAATATCTACCAAGCTCCATATCCAAACCAGAAAAAACTCTCAGATTATTCAGACCAGTAAAAATGCTCTTATTGGAAATAGGCATGCACCCGGTCAGCACTGAAAATTCCAGACTATCATTTGTCTTTAACGCCTGTCCCAGAAGATTATGAATCAATGTTGCCATCTGCTCATAATATCCTTTTTCAAATGCTTTTTCTAACGGCACATCATACTCATCAAGCAAAAGAATCACTTTTCGGCCATGATGCTTTTCGAGGAGAATCGTCAGGAGTTTTAGGCTGTTATACAAGACTGCTTCGCTCATATCCGGTCTCAGTAATGCAGTATACTTTTCCTGTTCATAAGCCGTAAGACGTTCGCTATCTAAAAGATACTGGAATTTCCTTGCCACTTCATTTACAGTTGCGACTGCTATATCACGCGCCACCTCATAAGTTCGGGCATTAATGTTTCTCATGGATATCGAAATTACTGGAAACTTTCCCATATATTCTTCACATAGAGAAACTTCTTTTGCAATTTCTGTTTCCTTAAAGACTTCCTTGTTACCATCTAATCCGAAAAAAGTCTTCAACATGCTCATGTTTAAAGTCCTGCCAAATCTCCTTGGGCGAATAATAAGATTTGCCTTCGCCCAATGAGTAAGCAGTTCTTTAATCAAACCCGTCTTATCTACATAATAAAAGCCTTCCATGCGAATTTCTTCAAAGTTCTCAATCCCCATCGGAAATTTCATTTTACTGGATTCCACTTAACACTCCTTCTCTTTTCTCAAATTTCTGAAATTCATCTCATCAATCTGTTCTCATCTTCTCCAAATGCATTTCTTCTGAATACTAATTATAACAGAAATCACATACAAAACCTACTACTTCTTTTCAGCAGACGTTCTCTGTTTATGTATATCAATTTATCCATATAACAATTCTTCCATGGTATCTGCTATTTGTACAATTGTAACATAGGTTACCGTATTGGTAGGAAACTGATTCTCCTTGCAAAAATCAGCAAACAGTTCGCTTAGTTCCTGCTCATCATACGCATTTATATCCATCTGCGTTTCATCTTCCATTTTTCTGTGGTCCAAAAAACCGATGTCAACACTCATAGCCCTGCCCGGTTTTGAATCGCATTCTATCTGCCATCCGTGTTTCTTTATAAATTCTTTGATTGTCATAGTTCTTTATCTTTCCTCTCTGAGTATTTGATCACATCTGATAAAGCGGGCATTGCCCGCTTTATCAGCATTTCATCTAAACATTCTATCTTTACAGAGATTACCGTCCCTGGTATGGATCGCGCTTAGAAGCCGGCAGACTCTCATAACAGTCCGGTTTTTCTTTACAAATCTTGATTGGATACTTTAATGCTGCATTTTTCTCATTTCCTAAAGCAATATCAATTCCGATATTTCGTTTCCAGTCATCTCCATAAAGTTCTTCCATCTCATTGTCTGATTTACCGCTGATGAAATCCCTCAGTCTCCTGCACTGGAACTGGTATCTTTTCATTGCAGCCTGATAATAGATATCATCCTGTTCAGGGTTAGATGCTCTTAACGGTTTCTCTATATTATCCTCTGAAATGTAGGCTCTGTTCCATTCTGCCACCAGTTCATAAATATCATACACGCCAAACATTCCATAACATCCATAGCTGCCTTCATAAATGACAGAACCATCCGGACAAGGTACATAAGCCTTTCCATAAAGTTTTAAAGCGCTTCTGTTTTTCTGATCCGCGTATTTCCAACTAAATTGTCCCATATATTCCACCTTGTGATCCTTTCCGCCCGGCTTTTAGCTCAGGACTTACAGATTCTCGCTTATTTTAATTTCTTCCTCTGAAAAGATTTCTCCACAATACAAAGCCCATTCTATTTTTTTGTTAAAACAATTCTGCTCCGTAACAGCAATAATCTTTTCTTTAGGTATGGTAAATGCCTCATTTCCTGCTGCCGTTTTTATTGTTATTTCGCTGTCTTCAATATGCTCAATCCTCGCATGACACCATTTTCTCACGTTCTCGTCTTCATAGTTAATGAACATAATGTCCATTTCATGTACCACTACTCCACATACTTCTGTAACTTTAGTGTTCTTTTTAGTTATCATTGTAATTTTCCCTCCGTGTTGTTATTTCTTAAAATCTTAACATTCAGTTATACCTGATTTCCCATTTCCGGCACAAAGGGTACGGAATGTCTGCTTCTGGACAAAAGCCTTCCCAATCAAAGAACTATATCTTTTTGCCTCGACAACACTATTCTCTGATTTCATGCCGCCTCTCTTATCTCTTCATAAACGACCTGCTCCTTTCTGGTTTTCCAGTCATCAATTCCTTTATAGTTTTCCAGCCAGTACCCGTCTTCTCCAAGATCCCATGTCACACGTCGGCAGTTCAATTCCAGTTCCTCACAGATTTCGTAGAGTTTCAGGCAGCCCTTCCTGATGTTATCACGTTTAACCCGTTTTTTCGGACATTCTTCTATTTCCTGCCCGTCTTTCAGATACTCGCATTCACAACATGAGCTGTCATAATCTTTACGGCATTCCAGTGGCATCCGTTTATCCATATCATAACACTCGAAAACCTCTTTCAGCCCTCTTTCTTTTAGAAATGCCAATGCCTGCTTCAGTTCCTTATAATTGGCAACCCCCGGATTTCCAAGATAAGTGTCCCCGGAACGCTGGTAAGCAATCTCTCCTTTTAAGATTCCTTCCGTAACCCGGATGATTGACACATCTGGATTCCCGGAAATTCCTACCGGGCTTCCGCTGGAACAACCCTTTTCCATATTAGTGCTGGTAAGCCATACATATTTCTGCTTTTTGTATGGATGGTCCAGCCGTATCTGAAAGGCCACCAACAAACCTTTCTCCGACCACACCGGACACAGATACCCTCTGTTCTTCCAATAAAATGCGATTTCCCAGTCACCTTCCCGGTTGATGAAAAAACCGGGGACTCCTTCCAGACGGAATCCCTGTTTGATCAGCTTTCTTGCAATGGCTTTGGATTCTGACTCATCCGTACTTTTATACCCTTTCTCCTCCATACGGCAGATTTCTGTTTCCGATAACCCCCTCCTTCTGAGGTCATCTTTATGCCGTTCCCTTAATCTCAGCATTTTTATCAAAGCGAGATAAACTTCATGACGGTTGGTATAATCTACGGGTTTTGCTGCCTCTTCCTTTTTCTTCCGAATCCTGCGTTCCTGCTCCTGCTGCCGCTGCCGGCTTATTTTTCCGCCAGCCCTTATCTGTTTCTCAATCTGCCAGTACGCCTTTTTATAACGTTTTTCTCCCTGAATCCCAGCAAGGTCTGCATAAAGCGTAAGCATATTTCCACCGGCCCCGCATTCATAGCAGTGGAACACATTCATGATTTCCCCATCCCGCATGACACAAAAATTGCATTTTCCCCGGGCATCTCCACAGAACGGGCACTCAACGTTAAACATATCCTCGGTTCCGCCCTCCAGTCTTTGGATGGAGAGTAAATCTGCAACGTCCGAAATAGTAAATGGTATCTGATACATCATTCGCTGCCCTTCTTTCTTTTTCTATCCTGCCTATAGAAAAACATGGCCCCGTAACCAGAACCATGTTTTTCAAATAACTTCTTTATGCAGCGCGCTTTTCTTTCCCCTGTCCGTTAATCAGGAGCTTCGCTGCTTCCTTTATCGCCTTGTTGCCTCCCTGGTAGCGCTGAGCAATCCATCTTACACTTTCTCTTCCCTTTGGGGAATTCAACATCTCGCCCAGTGTCTTTCCACTGTAAAGCCCAAAATCGCACTTGACATTCCGTGCCCTGTCTATTTCTGTCTCCTCCTCTGTTTCTGCATCTTCAATATCCTGCCGGAGATTCTGCATAAATTCTCCATCATCCTCTTTGTCCTCTGCCTCATCTTCAAAGAATGGGACATCCTCAGAATCTGCACTCTGGAATCCATCTGTAAACTGCCCTGTCCCCGCTTCGGAAGGTTCAGATTCCTCTCCTGCTTCTAATTCCGGGTTAAACAGTTCCTCATCCATCTCTGCGTTCTCATTTTTCAGATTTTCGAGTTCCAGCTTTACCTGTGTTCCATGTTCCTTTTTCGGATTACCTGCAACATTTGAATCTCCTGTTGCGGATTCTGCTGTCTGTTCTTTCTTCCCCTTCGCTTCGGTCACAGTAGAACTCTGCCCGTGTGCTTCTTTCTGCTCCTGTCTTCTGCCAGACGGTACATTTCCATTCCGGACTTCTGCCTTTACGGATTCTTCCTTATCAGCCGTACCTGCCTGTGTTCTTGCAACATTCTGCTGTTTCTTATCGCTGCTTTCCGCTCTTGCAACAGTATCGGAAGAAACCTTTTTACTGCCGGATTTTTCTACTGCTCTTTCCTCCGGTCTCTGTTCATCCCGCGGATAATGATTCATCATATCCGGATCTTCAAAACCTCCCTGCTTGATACTGAACCGATTCAGAAGATAATATTTCAGTCCGTAAGTCCATGCAGTACCTTTTGCTTTTTCCGGAACCTCATGTGTTCCGATCACATGGAGATGCGCATATTTCCGCTCATCCGGAAAATCTGCGTTAATCCAGCAAAGTTCCAGATCAGCCTCATACCTCCAGAGGCCATTATCTTCTTTCAAAAATACCGGGTTCCCGTTGGCATCCTTCTGAGAGGAACTCTCTCCTACGATTTCAAAATCCACACCGTATTTATTTAAAGCCGGCGTCAGAAGTTCATAGATATCGTCAATCTTTACAAAATCATAATCCACTTCCTCACTGTACCGTTTCTTGATAAGTTCCGGTACCTTCTTGCGGATTTTAATCATTTTCTGATTCAGATTTAAGTAATTGTATTTTTTCATTGATTCGTGTCCTCCTGTTCTTTTTATTTCTTCTGGATCTCCCTCATCTCGTCCCGGATACAGCCGCAAACGATTCTTTCCTGGGAAATTCTCGGAACTTCCTTTTTCAGCCACCGCTCTGCAAAAGACCGCACAACACATTCTTTATGGTTCAGATAAAGCAGGTAGGCTTCATCCGTAAACTGCCCCGTCCGGCTCCCAAACACAAACTGCGGCTCATATACAACATCTTCTGCTGTCTTTCCCTGAGAACAAAACTCTTTCGCCGCATCTTGAATCTGTACCCGTTCGATTACGGGGAGAAGCTGTCTGGTCGTATATTTGGTATCTGCCAGCAGAGAGTGCCAGTCTGTCCGGATTTTTTCTGCACCATACTTCTGGATCTCGCGCTGTGCTTCTGCCTGAATATCCTGCTTATCCGGGAAAAACATATCATGGGGGATTCCTGCCGCATCCCGCAGTTCCTTGCCTACATCATAAAGATCATACCCACAGGGATTAAAAATCCCGCAGAACACCAGCCCTCCGGATGTCCCATATCTGTTTTCTCTCTGTTTTCCTGTAGAATATAATAAAAGGCACTTTTCCGCTCTCGCCTTTACCAAGCCATATCCTTCCAGTTGCAGCATCTGGTCTTCCTCCCCGAGCAGCCACCGGAATAAAATTTCCGTTCTTTCTCCAGCCTCTACCCAGGTGGGAAGCAGTTCCGGAAAATGATAAACCATACCCTTCCGCTCCTTAAATATAAGGAAGCTGATGCATTTCTAACAGGATATTGGCATTCTGTATAAATAACGAATTCTTTTTCTCCCGCTGCATCCATTCCATAAAAAACCGCGTCAGGTTCTGTTGCAGTGTGCGGTGCGTCCGGAGTGCATAATCAATAAATCCCTGATAAGCATCCTCACTGTCTGCCATAAGATAATCTGCCATAACACGTTCCACCTGATGATCCTCATATGAACCCAGCTCCATCTCCGGCTCTTCCTTCTGGGGAATCACATGAAGCACCGGCTCTTCTTTTATATGGCCGCACAATTCACATGCCAGAAGAACAGAAGCTTCGTTGCGTAAATCATAATAACTGATTGCCTCAAGCCCTTTCAGCCATGCATAGACCAGATAAGTAAAATTCTCCTGCACTTCCGTCTTCTCCATAGACATCGCTTCCATGAATGCAGTATGGTCTGAGCAATAACTGTTCAAATATCCATCAACCAGAAATTTCGCAACCTGCTCTCCATTAAAATTCTTCACTTGATAACCCATCTGTTTCCTCCTTTGTTAACAAAAAAAGACCGGCAGTTCCAGTCCTTTACACGTTTCGTCAATACTTGATTTCTCCCGGTATATCATAGTCAAGCCATCGTTTTGAAATGCATCTGGAAATTTTCTCTTCCAGTTTCAGCAGTTTCCTTCCGCTTTCCCCTTTCTTCTGGGCAAGATAAAGAATCTCGCAGATTCCACAATAAACCTCATAAGCGCTGCATGGCTGATCACCAAATGCCGCTTTGAAGCTCTCTACGGTTTCCGCAATCTGCTTTTTTCCAAAGCCTTCCTTATTCATCACTCCCGCCATCGCATTAGCCGGATAATTGATTTGAATATCACACAACCGGGTAACTTTTTTCAGTACCTCTTTGTAATACTCAAAAACAGATTCCATATTTGTTGTGAAATCTTCAATCCCCTTGCAGTTTTTGTTGTTCTTATGCATTACCTTCAGGTCTTCTCCCAGTATGATGGTATGTCCTCCTTCTATCAGGGAGTAAAAGATATTTGCACCGGACGCGCCCACATCGGAAGTGGTAATCCGGATCGCTGCCCGCAGTTTTGCATCCGCTTTTTTCCCATACTGGGTCAAAAGTTCCTGATACGCTTTTGTCAGTTTCTCATCCCCCACTTCCCATACGGCTGTTGTACTATAATGGTCTGCAAAGCCTTTCTGGAATTTCACATCCTGAAAATCTCCATTGACGTATGCAGAAGAAACCATAAAGACTTCCGGCATGGACATGATCGCATAATCGGAATCATCTCCCGACAGGACTGCCCGGACCTTTCCTTCAAAATACCGGATCAGGGCTTTTCCTTTTGCCACTTTAAGGCATTCATTCAGGATATCCGCAAGCGCTTTCTTTTTAATATCAGAAAGGGCGCTTCCGCCAATCCTCGCCCGTCCCAACAGAGATGTGATTGCCGTGCTTCCCAACTGATATACGTTTCCATCTGCCTTCAAAAGCAGTCCGGTATGTTCAGCCGTATCACGCAGTACCTTTTCCGTATCTTCTCCTTCTATGGGAGTACAGATGCTATTGTTTCCCTGCACTGTCAAGACTTCCATTTCCGTACTGGGGACCCGGAACCATTTCGCCCGTTCATCTACCTCTGACAAATATTCGTGGAATTCCAGTTCCTCATTAAACTCTTTTGAAAATTCATCTTTATAGTACATAACCCCTCCTTTCTAAGCCATACGCTTAAGACAAAGGGCTGACAGTTACCATGACAGATCTGATTTTTCCATCTTCTAAGCAAAATGCATAACCTTCCTCACCCATTTCCATGATTGTTTTGATATCTAACCTGTTTGCATTTTCCCATACTACACTAACCTGCATATTGTTCCTCCTTATTTTCGCTCCTGCCATATAGTGCATCACTTGTTACAACCTGTCTGTTTCCTGTATTCCTTATCCGGAATGCTTAATAAGTTGTTTCATTCGTGTTCCTCCTTTCTCCTTTGCACATCGAAAGAACTGCCGGCAGCAGCTCCCTCCAGATGCTTTGCAACAAAAAAAGACACAAAAAGAATCTTCCTTCCTTTTTGCATCTTCATCTGTTTTGCATTCTTTTTCTGTTTACAGCGGTTACGCTAAAAATTAACTTCCGGCATCTGCCGGAACAAAAATTAAAATTCCAGTCTCATCCATGAGCCTGCATATTTTTGATTCGCTTCAAGACTAACACAATATATTGTGGTTGTCAACTTTATTCTAACTTTATCTTGTGTTTCAACTTTTCTTCCAATACTCTCCACACACCGGAACCATGAGCAATGCCACCGTTCCGGTATGCTAGATTTTTGAGAACCGTTTTATTGTTCTGCCGGATACGGATTCAGATTATTCTTCGGAATTTGCATCTGCCCCCTGTTCTTCCACTGGTTCCGGCTGGATACATTTTGCCATGCCGCGTCCCTTCTCATCTTCCGCACACTCAAAAGTAACCTGCTGCCCGGCGCGGAGTTTCTTAAAACCCTCTTCCTGTATCTCAGAGAAATGCACAAAATAATCGATTCCGTCTTCATCCGTGATAAATCCGTATCCTCTGCGCGCGCTAAACCATTTTACAGTTCCCTTTACTTTTTTTCCTGCCATAATAATTCTCTCCTTTTCTGTTTTTTATCGTGTTGGCTACACGAAAAAGAGCGGTATGGACTCGAACCATACCTTGACCTCCTTCTCCTATTCCACCTCTTCAAATCCATAAAAAGAATTCACGTTCAGCATCACATCCAGTTTCTTGATCCCGGACAAAACTTCCTGCTTCTTATTAAAATAAAAGCGGTACCGCTTGCCGATCTGGAACTGCTGTCGTTTATCCATGAGCAGCTGCGTTGTCTGACCGTTCTCTAACTGTAACCCGATGCGGTACATTCGCCCGAGAGAATGTTTTCCCTTGATTTCATAAACCGTTCCCTCCACCGTGTCATACTCCTGCCGTTCTGCCAGCCACAAAAGTCGCCCGGCTCTGAAAAATCCAAAGACGCTGATTGCAATGGACCAGAATACAAAATTCAAGGAATCCATGCGTATCCCCATATAACATCCGAAAAACAGGATGCAAAAAGACAGGATACCAAATTTCAGTATCCTGTCAGCCAAAGTAGAGGGCATTGTCTGGATGCTTTCCATTTTTTTACTGATGCGTTCCACCAGACGTGCCATCTTTTTCTTTTTTTCTGAATTCAAATTATACCTCCTTACCTACGGAATAAATATTCAGGAACTTCTTACCATACAATGTGATCACATCTGCAAGAAATTCCTTTTGCATTGTCTCCTGAAATTCTTCTATAACAGCATTATCTGCCGGTAGAAAACAGGTTCTTCCAGCCTGACTCCGCACAGTTTCCAGATGATATGCCATATCCCCGCTCTGCCGGATTTTTTCAAGCAGTTCCAGTTCCTTTTCTTCCAGAGGCTTCCTTTGAAATGCCCTCAAAGAAAAGCGGAGCCCTCTTCCACACTTTAAGCTTTCCCAAAATGCCTCCCAGCGCTCCTGCATGGAAATCCGGGAAGGTTCCAGTACCGCAGTCCGCATCAGGCACATCATTGCCTCTTCTGCATTTTCTCCTTCACAGCAGACGATCAGTCCCCGGATGCACAGCCTGCGAAAGCCAAATGCGTATTCCTCCCGGCAGATTCTTTGTTCGGCCTCTTCTTCTCCAAACGTAATCCGCAGAAACTTTTCTACTCGTCCATAAATTGCTTCTTCTTCACAAAACGCCCACAGCAGTGCAGTCCAGATATAAATTTCCATACCCGTTAAAACTTTTTCTTCTTTTCCGGCCCGCACGCAAAATTCCCGTCTCCCATTGTTCTTTTTACTTCCGATTGCTGTATACCATTTCATGTTATCCACCTCCTAAATCAATTTCATGACCTCCATGATTTTAGGGATAATATAAATCAGCAGCATGCCCGCCACAACGCAGACCCCCACATGGGACTTTTTCATTTTCCAGATTTCCTGCTGTTTTGTCCCGAAAATACGTACTCTTCCGGGTACTTCCCACAGAAGCTTCCGGTAAAATTCTATAAATCTCCGATTCTCATATCCTAAAGACCTGACACAGAAGATCAGCCGGTCCTGTTCATCATCATCCAGAAGAATAAAACTTTCCCTTTCATTCTCCGTTGCTTTGATTACCACGTAGAACTCCGGTATCCCCCGCCTGCTGCCCTCCACGATTTTTTCCATCTCTTCGTAAAAAATCCGGCAGGACTCATAATGCCCGTTTTTCTCCGGCTGGCACACGACCAGACAATCCTGCTCCAGTTCAAGGTAGCAGTTCCCCGCACCCATAATCTTGTGGTTGAGCTTCCATATCTGCCAGATGCACAAAAGTACTCCCAAACAGGACACTACCGATAAATATAAAATGTCCCAGCACCACATGCCATTTACCAGCAGATAAGAAGAGATTCCCGCTACCACACTGCACAAAACAATTCCTAACAGGTAACGGTCCCTTAAATCCATCATCCTGTAAATATCATCCTCTGATGCCATCAATCGCATGCCGCCCTTCCTTTCTATGCTCGATTTTTTTCAACTTGCTTCGGTCCTCCTTTCCACGTTCTTCTGCTCATTTCTCTGTGCAACAAGCTGGCTGCATTCCCGTATGGTCTCCATACAGAGATAATCGGAAAACATTCCAATGTGCATATCCTTTTTCCGCAGGTTCAAACGGTTCTGCAGCCAGATGTAGGTTCCATGCTTTGTCATGTATCCTTCCTTCCATATCTGATTCAATGCCCGGTGCGCCTCAATCCGCTTATGCCTGAGCTCCCCATTTGCCAGTGTTCCCATGGGGCGCCCGCTTTTCTTATGTACTCCCACATACGCATCACAGGCATCCGGATATCCATTACATACATACAGGAACCCTAGTGGATCCAGATTGTCTTTCCCGTACACATAAGATGCCGGACGCAATTGTACTGGCCTCCCACAATATGGACACCGCATGGAAACCTGGCTGGTTCTCTTTTTCTTCTTTGCCATTCTATCCCTTCTTTCCGCACAATGTGCTGCTCTGTGTAAATTGCATTGTAGACAATCCGTTTTTTCTGTTTCAACAGTATTTTTTTGTTTTTTTCAAAAAATTTATGAATTGTGTTTGATAAGCCTTGTAATGATTCCCTCTGCCACTTCATAATTATCATTGATTCTCGTCACTACAAAGCCAATCTCATCTTTTTTGGAAGGAAGACTTGCCATATTACAAGAGTGCGCCACGGCATTTACCCCGATATTCAGGCGGATAAAATAGGTTCCCTTATAAACATCCGTTATGATGCCTACATATTTTCCCTGCCTGTGGCATTTTTTCAGATTATCCTTATTGACGTTCGCCGTTGCACTCTTGGCATCTACCGATATGCTGATCTGTTCTACAGACTGAATGTCGATATTGTTTACTGCAACCAGCACCAGATCCCCGACCTGGAACTTCTCATTCGCATCTACCATCCACTCCCATGCCATATCCCTTGCGCGGACAGATACTTCTATGCCAAACACCTCCAGCCGGACAGCCTTTGGAGCAACCGCGATTACCCTCGCTTCCACAATACGCCCCGGATACAGCATCGGCTTTGCACCTTCTTCTTCGGCAAAATAGAATGTCTGACGTTTTTTTAGCATCGCCTCTTTCCGCGATGCAACAACGCTTTTTGTTTTGGTATCCAAATCCTTGATGATAAAATCGATGCTGCAGCCAAGCATATTGTTGGCAATCCTTGTCTGGCGGTTCAGGGTATCTGCATTTTCCCGCCCATCGCCGTTCAGATTGATCATCATTTCATTCATTGGGATAATAATCCGGAACCCATTATAATAAGTAACCGCTACTACCCAGCCGCTTTCCAGCTTTTCTATACCGCCTAATTGTCCGGTCAGGATTTTTTTGGTACGGTGTGCATTGAGAAGCTGGTGCCATCTGGCGTCCTCCTGCTCCTCCATCGTTTCCACACGGGAGTCCACGTCAATCGTAAGAACCTCGTCTGACAGTGCCGCCCTCGGGATTCCATTTTTCTCTTCTACTGCTGCGTTTGTTTTTTTGGTTTCTTCCATAGATATCCTCCTGTTTTTTAATAGAAAAAGGCACAAAAAAACAACCACAAAATGGTTGCTTCTTGTGCCTTCCTTTTTTACAGTTATCATTTTATTATGTCTGATATCGCGTGTCAATATCAGAACAATCGCAATTGTGTCGCATTTTTGTCTCAATTGCGTTGCACTTTACTTGTCCAGCTTTTTTAGCTGCTCCTCAAACTGGATTCTTGAAAAATACCAGACTTTTCCTTCAATCCATTTGCAGATATTATTCTCCAAAAGATACTGGAAATCTGAAAGCTCCGGATTATCCTTCGCCCATCCGGTACTCTGGAAAAACTCTTCCGGACTGTCATAAACTTTAATGCACTGTTTTGCCAATTCTATTTTTTCCAGTTCATCTTCTCCGATCTGGACACCAAATTCCTGCTCCAGCATTTCCAATAATCCATACCTGACTAATGTGTTATTCTGAATATCCAACGAAAACCCTCCTTTATGTATGATTTGCAAACAAGTCTTCTACTTTTGTAACTCCTTTTTCCTGCTGTTCTTTGTCCTTCCGTCCATTTCCCTGTCTCTTCTGTCTGTTCTCTTTTTTCTTCAGATCCGTATCTACCATAAGTGGACTCTCCTCTTCCTGCTGCCTCTCCTGCCTTCTGTCCCACTCATCTGCGATACGGGCATCCTGCTGCCTCTGCTCCTCATAAACACGGAACTGCTGCCTTTCTTCCTCCCATTCCCGGTACCACTCTGGTATATGCACCTCTACTTTTTCCATTTTCAGCTTCGATGAATCCGGGTGTTCTGTATAGTCCATCTTTCTAAACCGCAGCACCTTCTGCCCTCGAATAATCAAAAGTCCCTGGTCAAGCGGATATCTCAATACCTCGTCCGGCAATAAAAGCTGTCTCTTTCCTACCGATGAAGATTCGCTGTATTCCGGCACATAATCCGTCATTCTCATAGTATAATAGTTTTTACGGATTGACGCAACGGATACTGTGACTTCTCCGGTCCGGTCACTATAATAGGATGCAGTGGTCATATCGTTACACCCCAAAAAAATGGAAAAATCGCACCCGCCCAGAATTTCTTCCCATTGGTTGTCCGGGTAACGGTTCTGCATCTGCGGTATGTTCTGGAACAGGATGCACATTCCGATCCCTCTACTTCTGGCTGTTGCCAATTTTTTCTTGAAATCCGGAACCACTCCAATATTTGGAAATTCATCAAGTATAAAAGTCACGGGAATCGGAAGCTTTCTCTTCTCTGTCCGGTCTGCAAAACGCACCAGTTTGATGCTCAAAAAAGAGGTAAACAGTGTCGCCAGCACATCATAAGTAGAATCCTGATCAGAGGTAATGCAAAAATAAGCACATTTCTCTCTGCCCGGAAGCGTAAGGTCAATATCCGTATGGCTGGTAATCTGCTGCACCATCTTATTCTGCAAGATCTGCAGGCGGGTTCCAAGTCCAAGAACCGCATTCCCTTTTACTTTATCTGCTTTGGAAAACAGCCGATAAGGTCCCTTCGCCGGATGGCTGTCCGGCAGCCTTTCAAATATGGAATCCAGCATTTCTACGCTTTTATTTAAAAGCAGCTTATATGCCTCTGGAAAAGTCTTTTTTTCTGGCGGATAATCTTCAAACACATATAAACACAGTGCTTTTAACAGATCCATTTCTACGTTATCATAAAAATGGTCAAACTTATCTGTCGTATTCCGTATTACCACATCACAGAACACATCAATCAGCCCGCCGTCATCAATTTCTCCCAGACAGTTCCACGCATCGGAATGTATCAGGTCGATCAGATTGAACTGCTTGACTGTATACCCTTCTTCCTTAAAATAGGAAGCCAAATCTTCATACAATTCGGATTTGGGATCCGTAAAATATACGCTCTCCCCACGCCGGATGCATTGAAGCGCCATAACCCTTGCGAATGCTCTTGACTTCATGGAGCCCTGTGAGCCACAGATGGCAAAATTCCGGTTCAGTCTGGAATCCACCGGAAGGCTGATAATATCTCCCGTTTCCAAATCCTTTCCAAAAATGACACCTTCTACCTTATCTGCTGTTTTGTCCGAAAGTAAAACCTGCTCCTGTTCCTCTTTTTCCATGAATCCGGCTGTTCCATAAGTACCGAGGTCCGATATCTCAAAGTTTCGTTCATCATAAGTTCCCCGTCCTTTTCCGCGCCACATAATGAGTCCTGCAACAATCACAAATAAAAAAAGCGCCGCAATAGAACCTTTTCGTCCGGCCGCTGTCGCAACCCCATGATAAATACAGGTAAATGGATTCAGTTGGACTTCAACCTCCACAAATAATTGTTCAAGGAAACCGCCCACGAAAAAGGCAAGTAAAAGCCCTCCCAATCCACAAATGATTATTTTCCATAATTTTATATCTTTTCGTTTAATCTTCTGTTTCTTCCTCCTTTCCGATCCCAACACCTTCCGACTGATGATACCGATACAAATTCCCGTAATAACTGCTGATGGTATTTACCGAATTATATAAGGCGGTAACCAGTACTGCCCGAATATTCCTTGCTTTTGTATGGTTTTCATCCATACACTGAAGTACGAATTCCACATGCTGTTTTCCAATTCTTGAAAACTGTGCCTTTACCGCATATGCCGGCCTGTTCTCTTTATTGACACGGATTGTCTCTGCAGTAGACGTCATAACATCCAGTAAAATCCTCAAAATCTCATCAATCCGCTCATCATACGGATGATCATGTTTTAAAGCATCATAAGCAATTTGTTCCCTGATCATGCGCTCTGCCTCACGAAGAGATATGGTAGGATAATCTCTGTTGAATTCTTTGTTGGTAATCTCTGTATTTGTTCCACTTTTTTCAGTGCCACATCCCACGTTTTCTGTGGGGACGGTCTCACTTATTTCAGTGACACCTCTCTCTTTTTTCGGGTACCCGTCTCCCTCATTTAAGGGATACCCCTTCTGCCGTTCCGTCTGTCCCTGCGTTTCCATCCGCTCCGGATATGTCAGTTCTTTCAGAACATCTACATCCAAATCCAGAAACAGGACATTTGGAATAAGCTGACCTCCGGCTTTTATTGTCCGGAATACGCGCGTGACTACACCCAGTTTTTCCAGTTCCACAACCGCATTCGTTGCATCCCGTTTTGTAATACCAAACTGGTCTGCAATCTGCTGATAGCTTCTCTGAAGCAAATCCGCATGAAACCGCTTTTTTAATCCGCTTAACTGCCCCGTTGCCTCATCCCTGATTTCAACCGGGCGATACCAGTACACAATATCTGCCAGTATTATGATTGCATTCAGATTTGGCTTCCCTGTCGCTTTGCGTATTGTCTTATACCAGGCAATCGGAATCACATTCCCGGAAATTTGCAGACGGCTCATCCTGTCTACTGTCGGACTGCCTGTTTCAAATGGATTTTTCATATCTGCAGCCACCTCCTACAACTGGAATCGTGTCAGACATTCCTCAATGTCCGGCCTGCTGCAAAAACTGCATTACTTTCTCCGAAAGAATCTCATGAATCTCCACTTCCTCTCCAAAATACTGCTTCAATGCTATCCTCTGGTATTCCATACATACGATACTTCCCGCTTTTTTCCACCCCATTTCCTGTTTCACACGCTTCAGATGCCGCATTTCCAGTTCATAACAAAAATAAACCGGGATTCCTTCCCGGTCAAATCCGGCATGAACGGAATATTCCCTGTCTTCCACCGTGTCCAATATGCCGCAAAGAAACCGGTACAAAGATACCCGTTTGTTTTTGCTAAGAAAAAGCTGAACCTGAATCTCTGCCTCCGCGCACATTGGCACAAAAAAAGAACGTTCAAAAATATCGTCCACCTGATACAGATTCCCCCGGATTCCACCATCGCTTTCCAACAATTCACATAAAAGTTCCATATCATCGCCAAGAATGACCGCATCCGCTGAACCAGTGATGCCCTGCTGCATCAACAGCCGCTCCGCCCAAATCCTCATGGAACGTTCCATTTTCTTCGCCCACTTCATTTTTTGTGACATGGAATGATATACGATATATCCAGATTCCCCGGTAACAAACAGCCCGCAGGCTCTGGAACCTTTGATAGAGTCAACACCACTCTTAAATTCCAGACTGCCATAATATGCCGCCTGCCTTTCTCCCTTCCATTCTTTTTTTGCCATTCCGGACAGTACCGGCTTCTGGCTTCTAAGAATTGGAATACCCATCTTCCAATAAAAGACCCATGCCTTGCTCATCCGGTGTAAACGTATTCTCTTCTCCACTTCACTTTTTACATGACTGGTCTCAACTGCCCCCTGCAAAAAGTATTCGGTATCTGCCCGGTAATTCTCTAACAGATATCGTCTGCCTTTTGCCCTTAATACATATCCTTTACAGCCCGATTTATTTCTCACAGAGATAAATCCGTCCTGTTTTAACCTGGTAATGATCGCCGCTGCATAGGAACTGGAACCAACCACTTCTCCAGCCAGAGCAGACGGCAATTCTCCGCTTATGCCAATCATAACCAATAATAAATCTCTCTTTTTCACGCGGCACTAATCCCTTCCACATCGAACCATTTTTCTAAAAGCCAGTACCCTATACGTTGAATACTTGGGTACTGCTCTAAATCCCTTTTTCTGCAAATCCTCCGCTTTTTTGCGGATTCCCCGGTTTTTGGACAGATATCGAAAAACCGTCAAAAAATCCCCGCTTTTTTTCGATACCTTTTTTACGGACGGAATCTTGAAATCCACTCCGGAAACAAGCTGTTATCCATAATAAAAATCCTTGTCCCGTCCGCATCTCCCATCCGAGTAAAATGGTAGGTATCTAAATATAATCCGCCATCCGATGTAAGAAAAAAGTTAGCGATTACATCCAGCACATGCTTCTCTTCACAGTTATCATGGTCCCGTACCCTTGCAACCGGCAGTTCTTCGTCATAGAGATGCATGAAGCATACAGTACAGTTCTCATACTCAGGAACCGGAAGATTCGTCTCTACCCTCTTTAAGCACCAGTGCTGAAACGCCGTATGAAGCGGTTTATACAGATAGTCCGTATAAGATTCCTTTCGGTGCGGCACCAGCATCGGCATGGTTACTTCCAATATCTGATTCTGATAGAATATATCAATCCCATGAATGAGAACCAGATCAGACTTATAGTTTTCGTATTTCTGCGTGTCCAGAGTTACCTCCAGCGACAGCCTCCTCAATTTCTCCGTAAGACGCTCCGCATTCTTGGAAGACTCCAGCACCATTTCCCCAAAATTCGTATATCGGACATTGGTATTTTTTCTTGTGTATGCCTGTAGGATATTTCTTGCTTCCGCAAGGTTCTGTTCTACGTTTCCTGCCGTTTTTTGTGCATCATCAAGCTGCATTTTCAACTTTTTCAGGACATCCTTTTCATTCATTTTTACGGTAGTATTCGACTTCTCCGCCCTCCTTTACCGTGCAAAAACCAACGATATCCGGGATCTGGATCGCCGGGATGTCCTCCGGCTTTTCTACCACCACAATATGCCCACATCCTTCAATCCGCTTTCTTGCAAACAGATTGTTCACCAGACTAATATCAGCCTCAGAAACATATAAAATATCGTAAATCTCACCATCTCCAACAAAGATAATGCGTACCGGATATTCATCTTTCGATGCCAGGAAGTGTTCTTCCACCTTTTTCTGATGCATAATCCCAAGCAGCACCCACACACACTGCAATGTTCCAAATTCTCTGGCTCCAAAGGATTCTTCATTTGCGGCGACCATCTTCATCTCCTGATGAATAAAGACGTTCCGTTCCTTTTCCAACGCTTTTAATGCTTTCCCGACGAAATGCTCCCGCCCATCTATCGCAAAAAAACCGTATAACTGCCCCTTATAAAGAGCATTGTATTTTTGAATCAGTTCTTTTACTTCCCGTTCCACTATTTTTTGTTTGTTCTGGTTTTCCATAGTTTTTGCATCCTTTCTGAATCATATTTTTATGTGTCATAACAGGCGCATAAAAGACGTGTAAATGGCGTATAAATAACGCCTTATCCCGAATTTCCGTAGAAATCCAGAATAAGACGTCTTATATGACGTTTATTATGCGCCTTATATACTCATGTTTTCATGCCGACTCACGCTCCTTTCATCCCATATGCCTGTTTCCCATATTTCTGCAGACGCCCTTTCAGCTCTTGCAAATCCTTTCGGTCCGTAGTAATCAGGTCTTTTTCAAGCTGGCTGGCCTTAAACTCCACAATCAGGTTGTTATTGTTGGTAGAAATCAGTCCATTTCCACGCTCAAAATGGATAATGGAGTTCATTTCTGCCTCCGACAAATCCAGTTCTTCACGGATATGCTCTGCCTCCGCATTTTCCATATTCAAGATGATTTTGGTTTTTGAGTTATTTAATATTCCTCTGCCAAGTTTTCCACCTTTCAGCGCAAAGAAATCAACCAAATCCTGTGTTGCACAAACCGCTGCCCCACCATAAGCTCTTATGACCTTGAAGATCTCCAGAAGATACTCTCCCGCAAGTTCGTTGGAAGCCAGCAGTTTCCATGCTTCATCAACAAAGATTGCTTTTTCCACCGTCCGGTCTTCTTTTGCCTTTGTCCAGACAAAATCAAGCGCCACAAACATTCCAAGCAGCAAATCCCCGGATAATTCTGAAATATCCAGCACTACATATTTATTATCCAAGTCTACATTCGTCTGCTGGTTAAATGTGGATGCGGAACCATTCACAAGACGGTTAAGGATATTCGCAATACGGCGGCACTCTTCTTTCCGCATCAGCACTTCATGTAAATCTCCTAAAATCGGCATCTTCTTATAGCGTCCCGGATGTTCAGGATCAATAAGACTCTGGTTATCATGTGTAATTCCCTTTTCCTGATAGGTAATCACTAACGCCTCATCAAGAAGCTGTTTTTCCTCATGTGACATATCCGGTATTAAAAGGCTGAAGAAAATATGCAGGCTTTGAATCTTCGTTGCCAGTTCTGACCTTTCTACTACATATCCATCCAGAATATCACTGGTTGCATTATCCGTAGGACGTATCTCCATGACATTAATACAGTTTTTAGAAGCAGGCGAAATTTGAATAAACGCCCCTCCAATGTTGGTACAGGCACGGGCAAACTCATGCCCTTTATCGGGTGCAATAATAAATACCTGAATATTTTTACGACGCATCCGCAATGCCATCAACTGCATTGTGAACGTTTTTCCTGCCCCAGAAGTTCCAAGAATTGCAATGTTCGCATTCTTGTATATCTGCGTATTGAAGATATCCACAATTACCAGAGAGCTGTTTGCCTTATTTACTCCCATCATGATTCCATCTTTGTCCGACATTTCGTAAGAAGCAAACGGATAACAGGATGCCACGCCGGACGTGAGCACGTTCCGCTTGGACCGTTCGTAAATCTTCCTGTCAAGATTCAGCATCGGCAAGGAAGATAAAAACGCTTGTTCTTCCCGGAACATACAGTTTGCGGTTCCTATATCCTGAGAGTTCAGAAGCTTTGTCATCTCTTTTGCACGCCACTCTACCTCTTTTGCACTATGTCCGGTAATCGTGATTAGCGTACTCATATAGTAAAATTCTTCATTTCCACTTAAACCACGTTTCAGATAATACCCTGCCTGTATTGACTCGCTCAGGTCATCAAAATCCGTATTGGTATCATACGCATCTTTAATCTTTGATCGGTTTAGCCGGATTTTTCTTCCAATCCTCTCCAGACTTTTTACCTTGTCCTGTTTAAAAAAGAATACATCCACATCAATGCCCTCGCCCGCATTGATCAAAAGCGACAGCCAGCCGGCCGGCACTTTTGTCCGGTATTTGTGGGAAGGGATAAACAGATATGTATGGTACACTCCGTCAATGATGACATAGTTTCGGTGTGTAAAATCAATACTGCCCGGTGCAAACAGTTCTGTAACCGGTATATGCCGGATGCTGTCTGCCCCATTCTCCAAACGGTAATACTCTGTTACCTTCTGAATACGATCATCCAGTGTTTCATAGATACTGGTCTGCCTGTTAAATATCTGGTAAAATACCTCCACGCAGAATCTCGACTCATTCTCATGCTCCAGCAGTACATTTCCACACAAGGCAAGATATTTCTTTGCCGTCTGGACAGCAGACTTTAAATATAAGTAAACCTCTCTTTCATTTGGATTCTTATTTCCGCTGTACGACTGATATTCAAAAATAAGAAAAAAACGTCTTGTAATCGTCTCTCTTGTCCCCAAAGTACGAATCAGCTCTGCATAGTCTTCCTGAAGCAGACGGTATCTCTCATCCGGCTCGTTTCTCGCTTCTTCTCTGATTTTTTCAATGTATTCCTTGATATCTGCCTTTTTCGATAAAACCTTAAACTGAATCTTATCCGGCGCAATCTTCAGGTATGACATAAACGAAAAAATAATATTCCGCTGCTCAGCCGGAGAACGTAACAGCAGATTGATCGGAAGAACTTCTACCAGCTTCACATAACGCCCATCGGATGTATAGATAACCCCATTCCGGATCTGCTTTACCGGAAGATAAGAAGAAGCCCATGTTACCGGCAGTAAATCCGGTATGGGCTCCTTCTCCTTTTTCTTCTTTTTATCCGTAACTTTCTTCGTATCTTCTATTACCTCTTCATCGGCGGACACTGATTTAGACAGTTCTTTTTTCAATACTTTCTCTTCTTTTTCCTGTTCTCTCCGCTGTCTGTCAGCCTCCCTCTGATTTTCCTTATTGATCTTCCTGTTCGCTTTCTCTTCCCGCTTCTCCTCTTTCTGCTGCTGCTTTTCCAATTTCTTTGCTTCTTTGAGCTTCCGCTTCAGTTCTTTTACTTCGCTTCCGATTTTTTACGCCCCCTTTCTGCTTTTGCGGCCTCTGTTTCCGGTTTTCCTGTTTTTTCATCCTGCGGTTTCTCTTTAAACGATATCTTGCGTCCGGCGATGTCAAAATCCTCCGCTTACCCAGATAACGGAAAAACTGAAAAATAAAAGAAGTCAGGCTTTCCCCCTGAACACCCAGAACCGAAAAAATTGCTATCGGAAGAATCACGATCACGCCAACATATATCTTCCCTCTTACTCCAATATCCAATGATAATAAGACCTGAAATAACAAAAAGACCAGAATTGCTGCTTCTACGGCATTTCTGGCCTCTATTCTTCCTGAAAATATAGTTCCCTCTTTTGCAAAATTAGGCGGAATCGTATAAACATCCACACGTTCTCTTTGTGACATATACAGCCTCCTTACTGATACTTACTCTTTTTACTCCGCAGCAAAAGAAAACCTGCCATCCCTGCTGCTACAATCCCGCCAATCAACAAAAGAATCTTATTTTCTCCTAATCCAAACATCATCTCATCCTCCTTTGCCTGATGAATTTCTATCTTTTCTTCCTGTCCGTTTTCCAGCGATAACACTGTTTCCTCATCATTCTGCTGTCCACCTTCTTCTACCGTTTCCAGCCTCTCTTCTGTAACCTGTATTTCCATGATCTGTATGCCCTTTTCCCCGATATGGCACCACTCCGGCGAAAATACAGCTGTATACCGATAGGCATCATCATATGCTTCTACTTCTTTTAGTGCATAGTCCCCGCTGTTTACTTTCAGGTTATATTGATACTGGTTATCCTGATTTAGTTCACATTTCTTCTGGATACCACTCTTTTCTTCTACAGTAACAAGAACTGTACCCTCAAATCCCAAAAAAGGTTCTACCCGTAGCGCAATCGTTGCCGGCTCCTGCTCCGTTGCAGTAAAATTATCACTGGCGGTCTCCCGGTTCTCCCATTGGTCAGATTTTTTTAATACAGTGCCATCCTCTCCGAATAAAACATATTTCCCGGCTGTATTCACAGAATCATACGCCCATGTTCCACTGAGCATCGTTCCATCCTCCGCATAGCCATTTCCATTCTCCCAGCTTGCGATTACCGGCAGTTCTGTATCACTGGTTTCCGCTGCATATGTTTTTACAGACGGCAGACAGCAGAACACACAAAAAAACAGCATCATTATTTTTGTTCTTACCTGCATTTCTCATCTCCTTTGCTACTTCGTTCCGATAATCCAAAATGCACCTGCGCTTAAATCCCGCCCATATGATTTGATGGTGTCAACACTATACACTTTTCCTGTCCGTTCCCGGCTGGCACAGTCTGCAATCGTAATATAACCATCACTTGTCACTCCGGTCAGCACGATAAAATGACCGCTTCCACTACCGGTTATCGTATAGGCTTCACATATTTCCACGACCATTTTCCCTTCTTTTAAAGACTGTACCACATAGTCCATCCGGTCTTTTCCCACTCTCTCGCAGGTAAGCCCCCAATGATTTGCCGCATTGGTCGGAAAAGAATGTGCCGTTCCTACACCGCTTACATATTCTCCATTGCTAATGGCATATGCCGCGGTCATTTGTGGTGTTACCGTCTGCTTTGTCAACGTAGAAATCACAATTGCAAGGGATGTAGGCCCGCAGCCAGCCGCCCCAATGGTACTAGTCCCATAAGGCATGCTTCCCCATGGTTCTTCCACCTGGTTATAATAAACCACCTGCTTGACCCCTTTTCCGACAGTATTATAGGTAATAATATCGCCCGTTGCATCAATATTCCCGATATAGGAATCCGTGCTGCTCCCACCTGTAACAAAATCCGTCCATGAAAACAGCGAAAAAAAGGAATCCTTGAGTGCCTGAACACCATCCTGCAAGACTTTTAATACTTTTATCACCAACTCGAAGGTTCCCTGATCAGTCACATACTTATATTCAAAACCGCTTCCACTACCGGATAGCTGGGAATTTAGCATAAGTGCAATCGTATATTCCACCATTTTCGCATTTGTCGGCCATGCCTCTGTTGTAACATTCGCACCTTCCCTCTTCAGTTGATCATACGTTGCTTTTTCAATTTCCGTCTTCCCTGACTCTGAAAGGAAATAGTATGCGGTTTCTGTTACCTCAGATTCCTTTTCATCTGTTACAGACCAATCAAAAAAGCGGTCAACATTTTCAGAAACCGCTTCCTTTAACTGTCCATATGGTGCGCTTAAATCTTCCGTGCTTTCATCCGAATTTCCCCCGGAACTGATTCTGCCTTCCTGAATCTCAATATATCCCAGAACCTTTTTCACGTAATTCTGTGTCTCTTCATACGGCGGAATCTGATAGCCATATTTGATAACCGCTCCCGGTCCCGCATTATATGCGGCAATTGCTAATTCCAATCCGTTTGAGTAATTTTTGAACTGTTCAATATTTCCGGCGATATACTTTGCTCCTCCCATGATGTTCTGCCTCGGATCATAAGGGTTGGATACTCCCAAAGAAGCAGCCGTTGCCGGCATAAGCTGCATGATTCCCATCGCGCCTGCTCCAGAAGTTGCATTTGGGTTAAAATCAGATTCCACCTTTCCCATTGCGATTAACAGAGCAACCGGAACATTATAGGTCTGTGCCGCTTCTTGAAAGTAGGCATCATAAGGGCTTGTCAAATCTGTTGACATGTCCAACCCAAGACTGTTGGGATATCCTAAAAATGACTGGATAGAACTGTTATCCCATGTTTCTGTCAAAAAAACTGCCAGATAAGAACTGAGATTTCTTTTTAACTTTGTCTCATATTCATCTACGATCTGCACTTCATAATCAGCGTAATTTTCTGCCTTATCTGCATTGATTTCCTGTATCTGGAGGTCCCGGTTCTGTTCTATAATTGCCAGAATTTCTTTTTCGTAATCTTCATTTGCAAGCACCTGTTCAATGCGTGTCCTCATATTTGACAATTGTGCCGACTGCGCTTCATTCGCAAAAGAATTGGCATCTGCAAATCCCAGATAACTCAAAATAATGCCTATCATATTAGCGATAATGAACATCCACAAAAAAATAAAAGCCAAAATTCCAACTATGATATTCCAAAATGTCTTACTTGTAAGCAAAGCGCCCACTATGGTTCCCAACGGACCCGCCAATGCGGTTCCGGTTGCTGCACCTGCCGCCGTAGCGCCTCCCTGCGCTGCTGTTGTTACTGCATAAGCTGCCTGTGATGTGTGCGCTACTGTTTCAGCAGATCTGGCATAATCTGCAATGCGGTGTGCCTGCTGTGCTGCCCGCGCCGCATGAGCCGCCGTATCAGCGCCCTGTTCAAGAGGTGTGGATTCTTTTCTGTCATCCTTCACATTACCACCCCTTTCAGTTCTTACGCCTGCTGTCTTTTGAATCCGGATTTTGATTTCCCTGCTTTCTTCTCCTTAACTCTTCTCTTGATTTCGGAACTTCCCGGAAACTCCGTTTCCCATTTTTTGTGCCTGCCTTTTGGAATTTGCCTTCTGCAGACGGGATTGTTCTTCCGATATCCAGATGATTCATGTGGGATTCTGCTCCGGTCTCTGCTTCCATCCCTCGCTCTTCGTCCATAATTTCATAATCTGGAACCATACCATTCTCAAATTCCGGCTCCATACTTGTCTGTGGTGTTCCCGGAACAGGCATTCCATCCGAAGTTTTTGCATCAAATGTATGTCCATCTGAACTATGACCGCTTACAGTCTCTCCACTGGCATTATAGGAATCAAAACCACTTACCGCAGTTTCCCCTCCCATCTCACTAATCACATCTGTACCAGCATTACCTAACGTACTTTCTCCAGCATTTCCACCACTGGATAAACCGCTATTATTATAGGAAGAATCTGCGCTTCCATAGGTAACACCTTCTGTATCTATTCCGGCCGAATCAATAGAACCGCCTTCCAAATCCATCTCCGGTGCGGCTTCACTATCAAAATCCTCTTCCACTGGGTAATCACTCATATCGCCGAGAATATTTGTTTCATCCCCAAATCCAGCTTCCGGTATTCCGCTACCCTGCTCATTTCCTTCTCCCAAAAGTTCAGATCCCTCCTGGAACTCAGGTACTTCTCCAGATTCCAGATTCATTCCGGATTCCTCGCTGAATCCCGAATCCTCATCCACACCTGTATCTGTATTTTCATCGGCACCCAGATCCGTTGGCATCATTCCAAGCTCTTCCAGAACTCCGGCATCTTCCGTGTTTTCCGGCACAAAATCTCCTTGTGTATCCATATCAGCCTGTGTGTCTGCTTCATCTCCAAAACCGTTCTCCTGCGGCATACTTTCAATTGGTTCATCATCCATTCCAAAAGACATCGGAATCGGTCCGGCAGAAGTATCCGGCATTGCTCCATTGCCGTCTGCGCCGGCTCCTGCATCCGTGCCGCCCGGGGCTGTTTGTCCACCTGCTCCTGAACTGCCTCTTCCAACATGAGACAGGATTCTTCCCGCTGCCATCATCAGTCCCATTGCTCCAAGCCCATAGGACGGTCTGCCTAAATTAACTCCCAGAGACGCCATATAGGAATCCAGCTTGAATGTAATCTTACAGAATCCGATCAGACATAACGTTGCAACAAAAAATTTGGTAAAACCATAACTACTTGCCATCAGATTTCCATATCCCGACAGAAACATTTTCATACACCATGCATTTAATATAATAAGGACAATCTGGCCGCCAAACATTTTCGCCCAGGATGCCAGTATATTGTTCGTTGCCTTTGAACCTCCCGTTGAGAACGCAAGCGGTGCAGTATAGGAAAACACACCAAGAAGCACATATCTTTCTGCAATGATAAATAACATTTTAAAATAGTTCCATGCCACAACAAACTGCATGATTAGCATGAGTATAGAAATATTCAGGCTTCCAATTCCCAAAACTCCCGTTACCTTTTCCAATACAGAAACATATTCTGAAAAGCTTTCTACATCGATCTTTGTTCCCACCACCCATTGATATGGTGTCCCTGCTATATTCAAGATATAATTGATCATTGGTTTCGCAGCGACAACAAAGAAAAGTGCAATACAGGAACGGCAGACTAACTCAATCGGGTCTTCGCTGTTTACTCCCGATTTCCCGAACATGGATTTAAACAACTGCCATATCCAGATGAGCAGCAATATTGCAATTCCCATTGGCACCATGACATTTTTATATAAATCGCCAACTACAGAGAACAGCTCTTCAAATAATGTGAGGTCACACGAAAGAAGTTCTGTGAACATCCCAGTTACCAAATCCATCATATCAATTACAAACTGAGAACAGATCTCCCGTAAACCTTCTATTAATAACTCTAATAACCAGCCCATGTACTCATATACCCGTTAAGGATACCCTCCTTTCCGCCGGGAGAGCACCGGCACATCCATTATTAGTTTCTTTTTTTATTCACTTATCCAGTAAACATACTTTGCGGGATAATCTTTTCCATGTAGGTTACAATTGCCCCCAATGTCATAAGCGCAGCCCAGCAGACGATGATTCTTTTCAGCCATGCTCTAGATTCATCTACTGTTCTTCCCGACTTTGAAAAGTTCATCAGGAATAAGCAGACCGCCGCACATACAACCGCCGCTACCGTTGCAATTCCTGCCACATCTGTATACACAGTCTGCATTGCATTTTTAGCCGTTGCAAAGATATCTGTTGCGAACGATGGTCCGGCTGCTACTGCAAACAGTGAAACAGTCACAAACGCAATAAACGCAAACTGGGGAACCAGCTCCATGCGCTGATTCCCCGGTCTCATGCTTAACACTTCGTTCTTATCTGTTTTAAGTTTTCCTGCCAAACACTTCCCTCCTTTCCATCTCAAAATTGGCATAAAAAAAGACAACCTTCTTAATGGTTGTCCATACCTGTAAACTTCCGCGGCTCTCCATGTAGTTCCCACATGCACAGAACTTTACTTTATCATTTTATAAAGTTCAAAGTCACATGTCAATATCAGAGCTGTCGCAATTATATCGCTTTTCCGTCTCAATTTAGTCGCATCCTGATCAGGCTGTCAATTATCTCTATTACGGAAAAAGGGCATACCCGCAAGTATGCCCCGTTCATTGTCCCGATTATGCCGCCCTTGCCATTACGTTTGTATTTGCCTTGTTAAATTCTATGCAATAACGGAGCCTGCCTGTTTCAAACTTAATATAATCGTCCGCCAGTTCAATTACTTTCAGAACTTTCGCCGTTGTCCTCCAGATACCGTTTTGATAGTATTCTGCGCTTTTTCCTATTTCTACCGGTTGCTTTACAATCCCGCAAGCCCAGATCGTCTTCTTCTGTTTCATTCGTAGTCCTCCTTTCGCACGTTTAAAGCCGCTTTTGATTTTACGCTGTGTCCTCTCCTCCTTCCTGATACCTGTTCTACAATTACAGAACGCAAAAAAAGGTACTGACTATCTTTCCTAAAATAATCAGTACCCTTCTGCATATGTTGTAATTTAGGGCAGACTCCTGCCTAAAAGCTTAGTTCTGACCCCTTGCCAGAACAAAATTTGTTTTCTGCATCCATGCCGAAAAAACTTGTATCACTTTTATCATATACATATATCTTGTGTTTGTCAAATATATTTCTCTATATATTGTGTTTTTCCGCATCATCATTGATTGGAAACGTCTTAATACATACCAGTAATGTATAGACAAATTCCTGATACAAATCCTCGTCAAAACGGCCATTTACCTTTGCATACTTTATCATCAAAGGACGATACATTTCAACGATCTCCAGCATGGCCTTTTTATCAGACATTCTTGCCTTGATAAATACCTCCTCAAAACACATCACCGCTGCCTCCTATTATCTTACGGATTTTTTTAATTGCATTGAAATATGTATTTTCTGCCTTCTTACTGGGAATACCCATGATTTCTCCTATCTCAGCAAAGGTTTTCTCATAAAAAATCCTAAGAAAGATGATGTTATTTTGCTGTTCGGACAAAGCAGCCAATGCCTGTATCAAGCGATTATCCGCAATCTGATCCAAAAGCAGCTTCGTCTCCATCACACCATCGAAGATTTTGTCTGTCGCAGACCCAATCTGTGACAGAATATCGTCCGAACCATAGTCCTCCACTTCCTCATATTCTTCAACGGGCATCTCATTTCCTTTGATTTTGCTTTTTTTCAAAAGATACTTGCCAAGTACATTTTCCATTGATGCTTTAAAATAAAGGGTAAAGCGCCCTTGTATACCCTTTCTATTTTTCTCCATTTTAACCCTCCTGAACTTTTTTGACGAAAAAAGCTTCAAAGGGCGGAGATCTCGGATGGTATATGATTCGACAAAACCTTCGACAAGCCCTGCTAGTATGTCTTATTTTTTGACAGGCATAAAAAAAGACTGTCAGAATAAACTTCCAACAGTCTACAAAAATCGTATATCTTCTTTTGTGCCTCTCTTTATCGATACATACCAATCCCTTAAATCCAAGAAAGTAAGTACTGATAATTTCATAACACCGGTACCAATAATTCTAAGATTCCAATTTTTCAGCAACTTGTTTCCACAACAACAAGCATACTATTACATAATACAACATTTTATTTTTTGAAATCTTACATTTTGCATGTATTTAATGCTTTTGTTAGGCAAAATATGACAATATCTTTTAAATTTCTACCCCGTCTTTCTTTTTCAAAAGTGCTTCGATGTCACCATCAAACGATGTCATTTCTTCTACTGCTATCTCTTCAATCTTTTCAAAATCACAATCAATCTGCTCGGAACTCATTTGCTCTTCTTTTTCCTTTTCAATGATCCCGGTAAGCTCCTCTTCACTAACGCCTTTTTGATAAAGATGCCCGCATTCCGGGCAGATGCGGTTATATTTTGGAATAGATGCCTTACACTCAGGACACACTTTCACCTTTTCGCTTTGAAAAGCAAGGCTGGTTGCATAGCCAATCTGGAAACAGGCACACACTACAAATACTGCCACAGCAAGCCACCAATTATAAAATAATGCTCCTAGTCCTAGAATTTGTACAACTCCAATACTATAAAAAATACCTATCTGCTTATTCTTCATCACAAATTTCCTCCTATCATCTTTTTAATACCACCCCGCGGACAGCCTCTGTTGGAATGCAACCAAAACTGCGGGAATCAAGAGAATGTTCCCAGTTATCTCCCATCAGAAAAACATATCCGTCAGGTACAATCATTTCATATACTTTATTATCATCTTCCTTACCATCAGTAAATTCCTGCAATAGTTCCCCATTTCTATACATAGCATGCAATGTAATAAGAATACGATCTCCTTCCATTCCAATTACCCGTTTTACTACAACATAATCTAATTCTTCTATGTAAGCAGTGACAATATCCCCATTCTTGGGCGCCGCCCACTTCTTTACCAGAAGTATATCTCCGTTTTCAAAAGTAGGCGCCATTGATTCCCCGCTTACATAAGAGAGTTCAAAAAAGATATGTACTACCAACAATAACAGAAACGCTATTACAAATGATTCTGCAACTTTTTTAGTATTACGCCTCGTATACGTGAGCATCCCTCCTATTCCATACCCGCAAGTGCCGCATAATTCTTTTTCATCAATTCAATTTCTGCCTGATCCATAGTATAATCATCATCAAGGCTCACAAAATCGCTGTCTTCCTTTAACGGTTCCGCTTCCATTTCTCTCATATGCTCTGTTTTTCCAAAGCCGGGGGCATCCTTCATGGCCCAATATGCCTGAAACGCTTTCACTACATACCGGGCTTTTTTTCTGCCACATGAATTTAAAAATTCACACACCCGCCTATGGTCTTCATCTGATTCATCAAAGCGTAGATTGAACCGGTATTCATCCTGTTTCCCCATCTAACCGCCTCCTAGAGCATATTTTTCTCAGCCAGATACTGCAGCTTATATCCCTTTGCGTTTGCTTTTGAATCATTGACAATGAAGTATTTTACCTGATTCCACTTCCATGTCTCACGTATGAACTCTGACTGTAAGATAGAACCACCGCCTACAAAAACCGTAAGCGTTGTCCCAAAGTCAATACCAAGTTCTCTGAAAGTTCCGAGAAGTTCTGTGACATATTGCCTTGCGATTTCATTTACCCGCTCAATCAGCCCTTCTTCATAAGAGGTTTCTTTCTTCAACAGGATATTATCAATATCACTTTCTTCCAAAAGAATACCGTATTTTTTTCGGATACCCGCCTTGACTTTGCGATAAAACAGGATAACTCCCTCTTCTAACGAATCAACCAAATTCCAATCAATGCATCCAAGCCTTAGAACCATGTAATCAACTGTAAAGCCGCCAATATCAATCAACAGTACCTTCTGATAGGTTGAAAGCTTCTGTTTTCCCGCAATCAGCACATATGCCGCATATGCCTGTATGTACACTTTTACATCTGAAAACGCAATCTTATATGGAATACCCATATAAGAAAAATCAATGATTTGTCCATCCCGATAAAAATACTTCCTAAAAGCATCCCGGAGTTTTCCATAATGAACCGGCGGCAGGCCTACCAGCAATTCTATCTCTATCAGCCCATTTGGTATCAATGGTTCTGCCTCCTGCAGCTTTAACCGCTCCAACTCTTTTGCTATCGCAATAAGCGTCAATATGAAATACCTGTCATCCTCTGTTTTATTCTCCATATAGGCTATGCGCTTATTAGAGACCAGATAGCATTTGTCTTCATAGCGAATTACCTCCTCCTTCTCTCCCGGCATCTGATCCAGAATCTCCAACCCTGAATGAAATTCCAGATTCTCCGTCTTAATCATTTTGTTTCCCGTATCTACTGACATTATTAACATAGTGTTCTCCTTTCTGGCATTGCACCTCAAAAAATAGTTTTGCGCCTTGTATGCGCATTGGCTATTTTCAATATAATTTTTTCGGAATTTCTGTGTCAACAGTATTTCCGAAGACCTGCCATTTCATCATTCTTCCTTAAAACTCTCCTTAAATTGTTCCAGTATTTTTATACTTTCTTCTTCATATCCCCATAAGATTCCGCCTACTGCTTCAAATGCCTGTTCACGCCATCGAAAATATGTAGCCCTGTTAATCCGCGTAATATTAGGGAAATGAGGCTCCAGCTTGTCCAGAATTTCATCCAGGTTATCCGCTTTATATGCCGACATATAACTGTAATATAAAATCCAGTAATTGCGTTCTCCCTGCGGATGAAACTTCCGCATCAGCTCCACCGCTTCGTCAATAAGTTTTAAAAACTTATTAGAGCGATTAATCGCCTCTATCCTCTCCTTCATATCTCCAAGGTCCTGATTGATATCCATACCGGCATGATAGATACTTTCTAAAAAGGAATCCACATCTGTACCGTACTCTATCTGGAACCGATGCTTTACCTGATTTATTTTTATCTGCATTCTCCAGTTTACGGAACGGTAGATTTTAAACAAAGCAACGATATCATGATATGCTGTATTTTCACTTCCTTTGAAATCCTCTGTAATCACTCCTGCTCGTCCCATTATTCTTCCTCATCCTTCCTACACATATTGTTTTCTTCCTCTAGCAGATGGTATAAAAACTCATCATCTCGCTTCCCTGTTACCACACAGCAATATAAAACGAAACTAATAGTCAGACCTAAAATACCTAAAATCACTTTTATCATCTCTATTCCTTTCCTTCTGCTTTATCTTTTCTTTTTGATACATTAATCAGACATACCATTTCTATGATCTCCGCCCGAAGCATTCACTTGACACAACGTACCTGTTGTACTATTCATTTTTCTCAATCCCTGTGTCTGGGAGTATATCGGAATGGAAAGCTTCCTGCCCTCATACCGTACGCGACTGCTTTCCCTGACCACTGCCATATCAGCAATTCCTAATCGGTCTTCCGCTCCACGCAGCTCGCTTACTATCGTATCATCGCAGAATATGTACGCTCTTAGCCGTACCCAATATTTTGATTCCCATATACTGAATATTTTGTTTTCAAGGTACAAAATGAGAGTGGAACTTTTATCCCCTCATTGAATAAGGGAGTCAAAAATTTTCTATTTCTGTAAAAAATTTGAAATTGTTTGATTTTGTTAGATTAGAAATACAGATTCGTATCTTAGATGTGCTGATGACAGCACATTTTTGATTTTATGTATAAAAAAAGGGCTTCCGGAATAACCAGAAGCCGCTTTTACCTGTTATGCTATTCATATACAGAATAATATTCATTTACTTTACACTTTCGTACAATTTTAGTTTCCAATTATTATTGCCACTGTTTTATCTCCGAACCCAAAAACTACTGAACTTATCGAAGCATTTACTCATTTCCTACTCTTCATTTAGACCATATAAATTTTACTCTACTTTAACTCTGTTCTACAAAAACAATAATTACTAATAGCAAATGCAATACCACACCACATAAATACTACTATCGCCGCTCCTACTAATTGTATTGTTTGTAATTCTGGATTCAAAATCCATCGCCATATATAAGGTGGGTAAAACAACAATGCCATAGGCGGTGCTTCATATGCACTTACCATTGAATTACCTGAAATTGTAGCGGCAATGGCAGCCATAATATAACAAGCCAGAAATAAAAATATAAACGTAGCAATTGCAGATTTGGCTGTATCCTTAAACAATACTGCAAAGATTATACATACAGATATGATAGAAAAACCAATTATATAAATAAACAATACCGTTCTCAAAAAATAACCTTTGTTTTCCCATATAGTAACTATCCAATCCATTATTCCATATTTACAACACCCAACTATTAATGAACCTATAAGCATGCTTCCTGACAATATAAAAATATATACATAATGGCTAATGAAAACTTTTGTTCTACTATTGCCGCTTATCAACTCATAGTTTACACATCTCTGCTTTAGATCCCCAGAAAATTCAAAAACTGCATAGACACCAATAATCAAGAGATTCGCAATTCCTGCATCAGCCACTTCATTCATAAAGATGCCTAACAAACTTTGAGGTGTATTAACTACAATGGGATCTGACAAATAACTCTCGTCAGTAAAAAACAGTGCAATTACACAGCATAACAGAAATATTATATAAGACAATATATTATGCCTCATTCTATAAAACTTATATTTCATCAATTTTTTCATAAAGCACCTCTTCCCGAAATTATTTTTACACTTCTGACCGTCGAGAAATTATTATTGTTAAAATAAATAAAATCACAAACCATATTCCAAGAAGCATGTAATGCATTATCTGAGAATTTGTTTCTAAGCACAACTTTACAATACCAATTGGAACAATATGCAAAAAAATATTAGATGTCTTTTCCCCATTCATCATAAGCAGAGATCCTATATGAAAAATAACAGTGACCAAAATTGCAATTCCCTGCCTTTTTAAAATCCATGAAAATAATTCTCCAATAGCTGCCAGCACACCTCCCAATAAAATATAAGAAAAAAAGATTTTTATTTTAAGTGCATTTTCCCATTCTGGACATAGAAAGAAGACAGTTATTGGGAAAATAAAATTAATAATCTCTGTCCCTATAAATACCGCAGTAAGTTTTGCAATGACTATTTGAGCCCTATCATTTCCTGATAATACTAAATACAGTATCTTTCTATCTTCAAAATCTATACTGGCATAAAAAGCTGCATATAAAGAAGCAATTATAGAAACCAAAAAACTCTTTTGGACGAAACTTCCTATTGTTATATTGGTACCAGATAGCATAACAAAAGACACTAACAATGCTATCATAATACAAATTTTTAATACCGGATCTCTTACGATTTTAAACATTTCAAATTTAATCATTCTGAACATTTATTCACCCATCTTTTTAAAAAAATATTCTTCCAGACTATCTTCTGCAATGGAAATCCCATTTATATCAATTGTTGTACCTTCGAAGGCATTCATAACCCGTAAAACCTCACTAGTATAGTCATATACCCTAAAACTCCCATCCCTCATTTGAACAAAATTTTCAGTTTTTAATTTCTCCCTTAACACTTCTTTTATAATCTTAGCGGAACCACTTCTGATCAAAACATATTTTTGGCACTTCTTTTCAAGTTCTTTTCGCGAGAGTTGCTCTATAACTTTCCCCTGACTAATCAGAATATAATTATCCACAATCTGATAAACTTCATTCAAAATGTGGCTCGAAAGCAACACAGTTACATTATTTATTTTGTTGATTTTTTTTATTAGCTCCCTTACCTCCACAATTCCGTCCGGATCCAAGCCATTAATAGGTTCATCTAATACCAATAATTGGGGGTCATTAATAAGTGCCATTCCAATACCTAGTCGTTGTCTCATTCCAAGTGAAAAATGCCTCACTTTCTTTTTTCCCACATTCTCTAAACCTACAAGATGTAAAATATTCTCTATCCGATACTCATCTTGAATTCCATACAGAATACATAATGCCTTTAAATTCTCTGTTGCAGACATATCCAAATAAAGAGCGGGGTTCTCTATAATACATCCTATATTACGTCTCAAGTGTTGCAAATCTTTTAATTCACTTTTTCCACTTATAAAAACTTTACCACAATCCGGCTTGCTAAGTCCTGCTACTATTTTCATTGTCGTAGTTTTTCCAGCTCCATTTTTCCCTATAAATCCATAAATTTTCCCTTCTTCTAAGGTTATATTAATATTTTTTAAAATAGTTTTGTTTCGATACGATTTACAAACTCCTTTTAGTTCTAAAATATTATTTGCTTCCACAATAACCTACTCCTTTTTATATACTTTTCTAATCCTTGTTATCATTTTCCCTATAATTCCTATTCCAGCTATGATAAATAAATTTAAGTACTCCCGAATGATTTCCCCAAATCCACTTCCAGACAAAATACTATTATATACTGACTTTGCTATAATCAATATCTGTCCTCCTACAATGCAAATTGTTACGGTTACTGTGATCACTAAATATACCCAATAAACCATCGTGTCTTTTGAGAATCCATTTTTAATTAGTTTCTTTATTTGGAAAAATGATTTTTTTCTCAGATTTGGTGCTTTTAAAAGTGTTGTAAGCATATAGTATCCATCCGAATAAAAAAATGGAAGAAGATTATTCACAGCCAACATAATATTACTGACAATTCCTACCATAAAAAAAAGTTCTAATTTATTGCATCCGCTTAGAAGCAGCAGGGCAAAGCATGACGCCAAAAATAAATTCATAATTATCCCGGCAGACCAAATTTTTATCCTCTCTTTTCCTTTTTGAAAATATATTCCTGGCAATTTTATATAAAAAATCAACATGTAATAATAAAAAACTGCAATCGAAAACGACTTTGGTCTTGCGCCATATTTATATCCTACTGCCGCATGTGAAAATTCATGTAAGACCAAAGAAAAAAATTGAATTATCCACATATATATAAGTGTTCGCTGATCTGAAAAAATTTGTCCCCAAGGAAATAATTTCCACTTATTATTTAAAAAAAGCATATATGCAGATACCACAATTGTGGCTATCATTATTACAACTACACTCCTCATATGATTCGAAAAGAAAATAAATAGAGGATATAATCTCTTCAAGGGAAATTCTTTCAAATTTACCATCATTAGCTCAAATTCATCTATATGCTTCTTAATAGATTCTTTTTCTGGTATCTCTATTAGCCCTGATTCTTTTCCCTTTTTTACTATCGCTTTTACAGTCTCCGGGGGAAGACCATATTGATCAAATGCAAGTTCTTCAATTTGTCTCAAACTTTTTCCTTGCTCGATTTCATGTAGGACAAAATATATTACCCTCGCTTCCTCTGATGAAGCATATAAATACTTATCACTTTCCCTGCTACCAATGCAATATATATATCCACTCTTTTTCTTAAAAAGGATTTTCTGTTCAATACAACCAGTTGTTCTTAAATAATCCTCCATATTCTCACCTTGTATCAATCTTATATTACTGCATGCCTCAAAATTTCTTGTACCATTCCTATGGTCATACTACAATGCTCTTCGTTAGGTAAAAACGGATCTCCCATCTCAGTGTAATTAGCTCCCAGACATCCGGTACATACTGATTGAGCCATGCAATCTTTACATGAATTCAGTTTTTTCTTTGGTCTTTGAAGCATTTCTCTCCGTTTTTCGAGAATAATATTTTTAATTCTCTGTATGTCATCATATACATTTCCCATTTTAAACTCATCATTGTCTACAAAATAAAAACAAGGATAAATATCTCCATGAGTTGATACCGCCAGTGTGCTAATACCCGCACCACAAAAATAGTCAAATGGCATTTTATGCTTCAAAGCTAATTCAAATGCTTTCATAGTTGAATAAGTTAAACTTATGCCCTGCTCTTTTGCTTCATAAATGTCATTGACAGATTCAATAAATGAATTTCTAGTAGGCAAATGGTACTTTGAATCACTAGAACAAACTGGCGCAATATGCACCGGAATATCGCCATATTCTTTTTTTAACTCTTCTAAAACTTTCCGGATTGTTACTCCTTGCTCTTCATGAACTTTTGTATATGTAAGCTCAATCTGGCTCGGCTGTCCTGTTTCATCTTTCAATTTGTGAATATTACTCCTAACTAATTCCCAAGAATTTTTATTACCTGGAAATGGTCGTAAATAATCATGAAGCATCTCTACATCAACACTAGATGTTACTTTAATATTGTATCTCTTTACCATGGAAATGAATTTCTCATTTACCAATGTCGTATTTGTTACCATTCCCAACTGTGTTTTATATCTTTTTTCTGCAAGATACTCCCCTGTAAACTCAATTGCGTCTAAATTCATAGCAGGTTCCCCGCCAAACAATTGAATTAACCCTATTTCTTTAAAAATGCCAAAAAATGTATCTAATATCTTTTTTAAGCATTCTAGAGTAACCATATTTTTGCTCTCGCCATATGTTCCTTGATTTGCATAGCAATACTTACATCTCATATTACAGTCATTACTGATATTTATAATTAATCTGTCTAACTGTTCATTCGGAATATCCACCTTACGCTTAGGATTTTCTCGACAAATATTCTCTGCTAATTCTTCATACTCTTCTTTTGTTAATTTAGGAAAGGAAGCTTTTATATTTTCATAGCCTTCTTCCAAATGCCTTACAACTTCTGCTGTTGCATCATCTGCCAAAAAATAATCTACACTTTCCGGAACAAATATAATATTCTTGTTTTTTTCTACTGGAATAATATCTACTTTCATTTTTCTCTCCATCCATAAAATAAGGTTGTGCCTTATAACTGATGTCACAAGGCACAACCCTGATCACTTTAACCGCAGTATGCGCCGAAAATTCCTTTACAGCCACAACCAAATCCGAAACCACCAGGTGCAATTGCTGTTTCCAGTTCTTCAACCTTATCCATATCAAAACTTGTCATCTGGTAATTTTTCTTCTCAGTTGTTTCCAGCGCACTCGTCATCTGAGTTTTCTTTTCTAATGCTTCCATGCTAAATCTCCTTTGCTATTATTATATTTGTTTGATCAATTGGTAGTTAACTACTGTCGAAATACTATCAAACTGATATACATTTTTCAACTATTCCTCTCCCAACGGTTAAATTTCACTACGCAACGGAAAAAGATGCCCTTGCGGACACCTTTATATGTTTATCTATATTAGATTTATGGGGAGCATAACTACTGCAGTAAACTCACTTTCTTCTGCATAGTAATTAAATACTCCCCCATTTCTTTCTACCGCACTTTCTACTGATTTTAGACCATACCCATGCTCCATCTGTTCACTTTTACTTGTAGATATGTATTTTTCATTTATTTGCAATTTAGCATCATATGGATTCTTTACCACCACTGCAAAATTGTTTTTATATAAAAACAGCTTTACCTCTATACACCTCTTTATAATCTCCGGCTTTTCTACCGCTTCTATAGCATTGTCCAACAAGTTATCTAAAATGGCAGATATATCAACTGGATTAGTGTCCAATTTAGGAATTTCATCAACAGAAAGTTCCAGTTTTACATTCTTACTCTTACATAAAACCATATGTTTGTTTAATATGGCATCAATAATATAATTTCCAGTATACACATTTTGTTTTGTAGCAAGAATGGCATCGGTTAATTTGCCTATGTATTCCTTCGCTTTTTCCGTCTGATCATTCTCTATCATATATAGTATATTTCCCAGATGCTTCTTCATATCATGGCGCGTCTTCTTCATTTCTTCGTTTACTTCGCTTTGATAAGTAATTACATTCTGAAGTTCATTGCCTTTCATCTGCCACAATTCATATTCTGTATTTTTCTCATAAATCCAACATATCTTCCCCAAAAAATAGATCACAAAAATGCCTAGCAGCAACAAAGCATATAGCAATACCATTGTATAAAAATAAAACTCTGTTTTCTGCATACTTAAACTTAAAGCAAAAAGTAATTGCACACTTTCAATTATAGTCAGCAAAAATAAATCCATCCCAATCCAATATCTTCTTTGTAAGTTCGGATTTATTTTACGAATATACCCCACAAATAAAACACCACTTATAATAACTATTGCTTTAATAAAAATACTAATTCCCGTTACCATGAACATGTTATTTGTTATTGTCTTCACAAGACTTCCCGGTAATGAAATCATTATCGTTGATAAAATCATTTCACTCGCCACACAAATATACTGAGCAAAAAGCACGTAAAATACTTTTACAGCCACCGGTCCCCTATACAAGATCTGGCAAAGTATTCCTATCAATATAAGCCAGATGATTCCCTGAATATATGAATCTCCAATAACATTAATTCCTATAGCACCAATTAGTATCGACACACTAAGTCCCAAAATCTTTACACATTTTGTAAATCGACTTTGTAAAACACTTCCAACAATTCCAAATATTACTACTGATTGTATTACTGAAAACAGAAAACTAATTATTTCTTGAATCATCCCATAATCCCTCATATACATCTTTCGCAAACTGTTCCAATACCTTCTTTTTTTTACGTCTGCTCATCATCAGTTCTTCTCCGTTATCCAACCACACCGCATTTTCACTTACTTTCACAATAAACTTCAAATTAACAATACAGGTTCTATGTATATCCAAAAAACCCATTGAAACATATCTCTCTACTAATTCAGAAAACTGATAATGGTATAATTCATACACATCAATTATACTATGTAAAAATATTTTTCTTTGCAAAACCTCTATATATCTTATATCATTCAATGGAACTTTAATTTCTGAGATTCGTTTATATGTATCATATACCTTGAAAATCTGCATTCGCGGTCTATCCTCTTCCAGAGAAATTATTGCCCTCTTAATCGCATCCGGTAAATACTTTCCGATTTTATCCTTAGGAATAAAAGCTATAACATCATACTGAAACGTATTTAAAGCTTCCTGTTCATAATCGGTAATAAATATTAATTTAAAATTCTTATCCAGTCTTCGTAATTTTTGTGCGAGAACCTTGCCATTGATATAGGGCATATCTATATCTAAAAAAACAATATCTACATAAGGTTTTCTCAATTTAAAACTTTCTATAAATTTATTGCCATTCGTATATATACTACAGTCAGCATCTACCTTACGTTTTCTAAACTCCGCAATTACAATGGGCACAAACTTTTTTAAGAAAATTTCATCATCATCACAAAAAGCTAAATTAATCATTACTTTATTACCTCTTCAACAATACCCTATAATTTTCATCTTACATGCAGCCATTTTTCTATAATAATTGACCCCTAAAAGATAATTAAGTAAGAAATGATTAATTCTCCATTTCTTACCCTATTGATTACCTAAGTTTTCTCTATAAACGCCCATCTTTTCCGCTATTATTTTAACTAGCAAGCCCTTGTCTGTCAAGTTTTTAAGAATATGCAGCCCGAATCCACAATATTAAAAATCCATTATATATTTGCATCTTATACGACACTATAGAAAATATATTCCTAAATTTATGTATTAAAAAGGGCTTCCGGAATAACCAGAAGCCGCTTTTATCTGTTATGCTACAATTTCATATTCATCTGGAATCAGTTTCTTCGCCCAGCGGTAATAACCATCTGTCCAATATTCCTGCTTCCGTCTCGGTCCTTGCCGTATTGCTTTTACCAGAGTAATTTCATCCCCCGGTTTCTTCCCACTTCTTAATTCATACTGATTAATAAACCGGATTCTGCTGCCAGCAGGAAGAGATTCCAGTGTTTTCCGTTCCTTCTTCCATTCATGGTATTTCAAGCAGCGCTCCCTCCATTCCTTAGCATATGTGGAATCCGTTTCTGTCAGCAAATTTAAGATTCCCTTCGGGCATTGGCATTCCGCCGGTCCACATGTTTCATCCATATCCTTATAACCAAAATTACCATATGTTCCACACCCTGTTTTGGTAAGGAAAATAGCAGCCCAAACTGTACTCTTTCCATCCCTATATGTTGTTTTTACCGCAGCATAATATGTAGTCCCAACCATTGCCGATTTTAGAACCTCTGTTCCCGGAATCCAACGTCCGTCCATTTCCCGCGGCTTTTTTGTAAGAATAGAATCACACTCTTTTTTTCTATTAATTGTCCTTTTCCCATTCTTCCATTCTTCAGCCACATTATACCAAGTCCATCCCATGTTACTCCTCCTCTCTTGCTCTTACGTTACTGTACACTTCAAGAATACAGTTCAAAACTGCCTTTGAATTGATTACTTCTTCATTGACAACTGTTAATTCGCCAGCAATACACTGAATCTGTGCTATCTGGTTATAATAAATCTCAAACCATAAATCATAGCCACCATTCGCTATACTCCAGTTTCCAACAGAATAACTTCCTTTCCATCCGTATTCATCAAAAATCTGCAACAACAGACGCAACTGATATATTTCTGCCTCTTCTTCTCCTTTAGCCGTTAATATGCGCAGTAACCCGTCAACTTTTGAAACGTTCATCCCCAAACCAGCAATTCTCTGAATCGCATATAGTATCTTTTTCAAATCCTCATATGCCTTTGCTCCATCTTCAGTAAACAAAATTTCACTTCCCTGCCCTATTGAAAATGGAACCTCTGCACCAAGCCGTTTAAGAATATCCTCGAAAGATACCAGTTCGCACTCCTGCCTTATGTCTCTTTCTTTTTCATAGTAGCGGCAAACATTGCGAAGCCTGCGGATCTCCTGCTGGCATTGCTCTATTTGAAATTCCAACTGTTCAATTTCCTTTTCTTTTTCTGACAATAATTCTTCATACATATCACACATAATATCCTCCAGTTTTATTACATGATATACTGCAGTCAGAGTTTTTCTGACCACAGTATAAAATGTGAAATATCGAAATCTAATGAAATTCTACCGCTCCGTTTTCTGGTGCAATTTGAAATGCCTTTTGCCATTTCACGTATTTTTCGATAAAAACCCCACCGTCCTCTATGGTATTTGCAAATATCACAGCTTCTTCGTGATATTTGTTAAAATCATCTCTCAGTTTTGCTGACAACTTCGCCCCAATGACTCCTTCAGTATCAGCGAAATCAAAGAGTTCCTGAAAGGCACGTTCTCCTTTAAATTCACTTAGTTTGCTTTTCCACCAGCTATAACTCGAATAACTCCCTGCGTGAAAACTATAAACCTCTTCATATTCATATACAGAATTGGGGGTTACCGGGAACCCTTTTCCCGGCCAAATTGACTCAGACCATTCCATTCCGGCCCCCGGCTTCCACTGATGCATCCAATCCTTTGGATATCCTTCTTCATCCAGTACTGGTTTTTCTACCTCACACAAATTTTTATATGCGCTAATGTCTAAGCCGCTGACTAAAACAAAATCTTTCATTTCTTATCCTCATCTTTCTACGTGATATGCTGCTGCCGGAGTTCTTCCCGGCAGCAACACAAGTAATTAAATCTCTGTTCTGTTTTCTTCACAGACTTCAAACCGTAACTTCAACTGTGCCGGATACAAATCTACTTCCGGTCGTCGGACTCCTGTCCAGCGCTTCCCTCCAGCTGCTCCAACACATTTCCAGCCTGCTGCTTTGAGGCTTGTCCCCATTTCCGTGTCCAGGATGTATGTGATCAGTTTCTTGTAGCCCATATTCTTTGCACACCTCCATGCAACTGCATACAAAAAACCACAAGCATTCCGTGTCCCGTCAGTGCATAGCCTGTTTACCTCCAGTGTCCATCCATCATCCAGATATCTGCTCACTGGTCTTCCGACAATCGCTACACCGACAATTTCTCCATCCTTTGCAGCGGCTACGGAGAATTTATGCCCCGTGACCGGTCGATGATGCCGATGGTGCTGCTCCACAAACGCATTGGCTTCTTTCAAACTCACTGGGACCAATTCCAGCATCTTTATTCCTTCTTTCTTGCCTAGATCCTAAGCTTTTAGCACCCTTGAATTTTCCACCAAATAATAATATGCCTGCTCTTTATTCATGTTAAGCTTGTCCATTACTGCATGCAATTCGTCATACATCTTGATCTCGCACCCTACGCAAAGATATTCGCTATATTCTGCTTCAATATCTAAATATTCTGCTTTCCCTTTACAGCAGGGACAAATATTTTTACTCATGCCCTTCTCCTTTAAACTCTTAAGTTTCTCATTACCTAAATGCTGAGAGTTATATTCCGCAAGCCTGAGCACAAAGTCGGTCTACTCATTCTGTTTACCCATCTGCCCTACGACTCTGTCCTTGAAAAGATCATAAATATATTCTTTTATCTCCTCTTCAGATATAAATTTCAACTCTTCTATCGAGCGTGATTCATATTGCAGGACAAGTTTGTTAGTTCCAGTAAAATCGATAAAAGCCACCTTTGCCATATCTATACGGAAAACATTATAAACATATCCATACCGAACCAGTGGTTCACATGGATAAGACGGCTTTTCCTTACACACTTTTACGCACTTTCCATTCAGTTCCTGCTTCAGATAATTCACAAGTTCCTGATCTTTCCGATTAAGCTTATCACTTATCCTTTGAACATCTCTTTGCAGTTCACTTTTTTGATGCTGCAATCGAGCTATTTCCTCTTTGATCTCATTGATTTCCTCAAACATTTGCTTTTCTCCTTATTTCTCTAAATTCTAACAGAACAATACTTTGTCCTGGCTAATGCACAATCCTCGCATCCTCTGTAAAAAGGACAATATCTGCAACTCGTAATTAACGAAATATCTCGCTCTTCACGTTCCTCCGCATTTGCCCTCGGGCAAGTTCCATCCACACACGTTACCCCTACATAATTTTTACACCTTTTCGCCATAATAAGTTCCTTTCCATCGTCAAGCAGTCAACGTTCTATTCTATGAGGGAAAATTTCGCAGGTTGCTAACAGTTTTTTGGTAAACGTGTATGTAAGAGCACTCCCACCAGTCTCTTTCTCCTCCCTCACTGTTACAAATTCGGTGCTTTCCACTTTCACTGGCTTTCCTTCCACCCAGTCCTTAATAGTGAATTCTAAAACCTCCACGGGTGTAATCTCTGAGCTTTCTCCATTGGTTTCGATGTGGATATAACATTCATCGAATCTTGTAATTTCATGAATATGCTTTTTAAATTCTACGGTATCCGGAAACGTGTCATAATCTTCATCTTTTATAATAAAATGCACGATTGTCGGATTTTCTTTATCAGTCCATCCTTCTGTTTCAAAAAAATCAAACAAATATTCTGTTCCGGATTCAGTCTGAACAGCATAACTGCCGGGCGAAATATAGTAACAGTCTTTTTTAATAGGTTTATCAAATTGAACCGATAAATATGCTCTCAATGCAATTCCTCCTTACCTTAGCGCTTATTTAGCTACCCAAATCTCTTCAATAGTTTTAACAGCATTTTTTATAAATTGTGCCACCAATGCCATCCGCAACACTAATAGCCCAGCTATAACCTTGTCCATCTCTGAACTTTCGAGGTTTCTTTGTAACAGCCCTGTCAGTGCCAGATTTGATAGTAACTTTTTCATCTGTTATCTTCGTAACAGTGTACTCTTTCTCTATTCTTCTTTGTTCCGTATCGCTCCACATCTGCACAATATATGTTTCCCCAACTTTAAACGGATGTTTGTCAATCTCTACCGTGTCAGAAACAACACTCTCAATTTCTGCATATGCAGCCTTCAAAGGAACCCCGCCTTGAATATTCATAACTTCAAAAGTGATATTCACTTTTCCGGTCCCTATTACCTTACAATTTCCCCATTTCTTGATTTTTACGATATAGCCGACTTTAATATTATCCTTTGAAAAAGCCACGCCTCCAGCTTCCTCTAAACACTCATGATAATAAATGGATTTACTGATCGCATTTTCAATAATCAGTTCCGCATTTTCAATCCATTCCCGAACCGTTTCTGCTGTTACAGGTGTACCATCGTACCGCTTGAATACTTTCCCCTGTTCAATCTGTTCCAGTTTTTTACGATACGATTCAAGATTTTTCTTCTGCGCCCGTATGGTCTTTTCTGCATCTTTGATCCGCCTATCAATAAATCCCTTATCAGTTGGTTTCGTTCCCGCTGCCGTTTGCCTTGCGGTCTCTGCGCGTTCTGCATAATATTCAGACTTTTTAAATTCATCAAAGCCTCTTTCCCATGCGGAAAACATCTTATTACGCCTGTTTGTAAAAGCACGTCCACCACTGCTGTTTATATTCGGCTGCGTGAAAAACGCAATATCTCCATGCATATCGTTAATAGGTTTTTGTAATGTCTCTGCTTTATCCCGGGCTTTTTCTGATTTGTAATCATATCTTTCTGCCCTTGCTTCTGCTTTCTCTGCTTTTCGTTCCATCTGTTCAGCAAAAGTCAATGTTTCGCCGGATTTTCCACCATTAACAAGCCCTATTTTTTTCGCTACCGCTTCCGCTCTCCATAAATTAGGGAACTTTGCGCGGCTTACCCATGCACCATATTTGCGGCTGAAAAGGAAATTACTCTTAACTTCTTTTTTTAAATCTTCCGACAACGCCATATAATCAGCCTTGTCAAAGTGTAATTCCAACTTCTGTGTTTCCATATTCATAATGTATTCACTCATAATTTGTCTCCTTTTTTTATCTATGCAGCCAAAAGAAAATCTCTTCTGACTGCAATAATCAATATTTACATTTCCATTAACTTGCTTATGTTCGCCATGAACCAAAAAAGAAGCCCCGTCCACTCCACGACTGCTCTTTCTATTGCTGCCCCACTTCAATTTCAATCGGAACATCACTCAAAATATCATCAATATTTCCTGCTCTTTTCGCTTTCCATTCCTGATATCTCTCGTATCTTCTTACCAATACTTGAATATCACCGGACCGAAAATGACACCAGAACCTATCTCCATCTTCGTCTTCAACACAAACGCCCGCATCTAATTTATCCCCTGTAAACATTGCCTTCTTAGGTATGATATCCCTGCAATGCCCTAATATAGATAGCTTTTGGCTGATGCATGCCTGTGTCAGTTCCCATGGATCACTTGATAACCATGTATTATACATCTCATGGTATCCTATTTCGTCACGCAGCATGACAGTCTGAATATTCTGAACTACATCTTTGGCTTTTTCATTATACTTATCACGAATCTCTTCATCCGTCAGTTCAATTAAAAACATAGCATCTGAATTTATCCTATCTTCTCTGCCTCCTGGATTCCACATTTCTACTGTCACAAATGCCGGATTCACTTCTTTGACATAGGCAGTAAAGCTGGAAGAACTATTCGCAGATTTTATACCGCTGATTTTCTGTCCTTTCTTCAAATGCTTGTATGTCACTTGTTTGTTCTCTGTCATATCCTACCTCTCTACAATTCTCATTTCATGCGTAAGTACGCCTACTTCCTGCCCTTCACATTCCACAAAATAGACATCTCCTCCAAACCTTTTTCCTCGTTCATGAACTCTGATAACCTCATATTCCTGTCCAACGGTCGGACTTGGATTTGTTGGTACGCGTCTGATAATCTTTATTTTCATAGATAGCTCCTTTCAAATTGAATCTATAGCCGGCGCTGCCAGCTTATTACGTTAATGCATATGCTACAGAATAAGCATCTTCCATGGTTACGCAGCCATTTGTATGTTTTGCATCCTCTTTTTGAAAATAACTCATCATACCTGCATAATCCCGAACAAGTGTTAATTGTCCGGGAAAATTGGGATGTTCAATTACTTTCCATCTTGCTTTTCTCTTCCCTTTTTCTACCGTAAAAATTTTATTTATTTCTACTTTCACACTTTATCTCCCGAATCAAATTTCAACTATACAACTGAACAAAGCTTCCAGTTTCAATATTAGTTACTGATTCTTGCTCCAATCAACAGGCAGCGTTCTGAATGACTAAACTGATCAAGCAACCGCAAGATAACACATAATAGTACAATCCGGCATTACTTCATCTTCCATTCGTCCTCTGTCTGGCTCCAATTCATCCAGAAATATCCCCTTGATGCAGGAATGACCTACTTCTCTTTCAAGCTTTGCCATACGTTCAAACACTTCTGGGAAATCAATTCTGATTTTGTTCCAGTATCCCATTCCTCCTTTCACACAACCGATACAGTTATTATTGCGATATCCCAGATCATACATTACCGGTCTCGCAATTTTCAGCCGTTCAAGAATCGCATGAGCATCCTCCTTTGACAGCATTTTATCTATGAGTGGAAATTCATGCTGAAAGTCAGGCATAGATTCTAAAAGCCTGTCCGCTCTATGCTTTTCATTAAAATCAAATCCCCACACATACGTGATTTTCTGCTTCCGGTGTTCATGTTCCCATTCTTTACGGACTCTTTTTTTTAAGATTTCTGTGCACTTTGCTCCATATGGACTATTGATAAAATGGAACTGCTTTATTACATTCTGGACATTCCTATAATCTGACCTTAGAATCTGTATAGGTTTCCCCAACGCTCTTTCGCAGTCCTTGATAAAACGCATACTATCCGGATGCTGATTTTCAATGTCTATATAGATATACTCGTCTACCTTTTCTGCCAAATATCCTGCAACAAACGAGGATACCCCTGCAGAAATCCAACATACTTTCATGCCTGCCACTTGCCCTTCCCGGCAAAGTGGTAATATCTTAGATTGCTCTTATACGCATGGCCCTCTTACGTTGACTCTTAATCAACCATGCTTATAGCCACGACGAATTTATTTTACTGTTGCCCGTCTCCCTCTCCGACAACAAACCCGGCTTCACCGGGTATAGGCATTACTCCTTTCTATTTGATTTTTTCATCTGTTATCTCCGTTGTCTCTCAAACACAATTACAGTTTCATCAACAAGAAGTTTCTAAAAGCAATCATGCCGTTTGTGATTTAATGTATTTCTTTGCTGTATCTCTGATTGCTTCTCTAACCGCAAATTCATATGACATTTCGCTTTCCTCAAGATATGAGCGAAACAAATCTGTTGCCTCCTCAATATATGCAGCATTATTTTTTAATTGCTCGTATATATCGGAGTCCAGATACTCAACCATATTATTTTCAATGTTTTGGGTATCATAAATCTCTTGCTGCTCCTTGTAAGCTTCATATAATTCCTCTGGAGTGAGTTCAATTTCTTTACCCTCTCTGATAATTTTCATTGTCATCCCTTTCATTGTTTTCTGAATCGAAACTATTCCCACTTCATATCTTTGAAATCATCACTTAATCCCAGATCCATTTCACAGCGCTTGATAAAATATTCTCTTGTCCTCGGATCTAAACTTTCTGCCTCATGCGCTTTATAGGGATTCGTCTTACAATTTCTTACATCTTCTAACGCTTTTAAATAAGGTTCTGGCTCATGATACTCCCCCATAAACTCTTTCCAAAAACGTACACAAGCTGCATGAAACTTTTCTAAAATTACTAATTGTTCACGATTCATAGATTTCTCCTTTCTTTTGAAAACACAGAAAGGCACTGACCGTCCAAATTAACAATCAATGCCTTTCTTTACTCACTTATCTCATATCATTCATTTTACATACTTCCATCACAGCCTAGCCGTGATTACTCTTTCCATACCTTACCAATATTCTTTGTCCTCCTTCCGTCCAATTTTGAATATCCTTTCCCCTTTTTCACAAAATCTCCGCTAAACGCACAAAAAGACATCAACTATTCCTAAAAATAATCAATGCCTTTCTTAATATACATAATGCTATTTTGCAAAATTTTAACTTCTAATCATTCCATTAGAACAAAATTTCAATAACCTTGTGAAACCAAGTGTTAAAAGATATATTATCTTTATTCTATATGGAAAATCAATACATGTCAATAAGTTTTGAATAACCAGCAGAATTCGAATTCTTATGCTTCCTCATGAATGCAATCTATTTCCACATTATACCGTTTCAATGTCTCTACCAGCCGATTATCTTCTGAAATATTACGTCCTAATAACGTCAGATCTGAAAGAACAACCACATCAATCATTCTTCTTTTTGCCAACTGAAAGATTTTAGTTTTCCCTAGTTCTTCTTGTATGCACTCTGGTCCTGCAATTTCAAATACAACAAGAGGTATATAATTTTTCTGCTCACAGTAAGCAAATATTTTATTCCTATGGTTCTCTAACTTTTCTCTCATCTCATCCGAAGATGAAAAAATAATATAAACAAGCGCTTTCATATCTCTTTACCCCACTTTTATTCCTGCTTTAAAGAAAGTCTCTTTGTTCCTGCTTAAAATACCAAGAAAATACTTATAATTATCATTGGTACTGCAATTAACACCCCTATGAAATCGAGCAGTATAAGTCCCAACATAAGATAATCAAAAAACTTCATCTTTCATAGTCTCCCTTCCTTTTATTTCCACACAGCATTATTTCATTCCAAATATATTGTTGTGTACATATAATAAAGGAGTAGCAGAAGCACCTATTTCTGTAAAAATCCCCCAAAATTTTTATTTATATTCAAGCGCACTAAAAAAGACGCATGAAGATGGTAACACCTCATACGTCCGAATACTTTCTTATCAATATTATTCATTTTCCATGGTCTGATATAGGTCTCGAAGATCCTATTTCATTACATTTTCACATATCCAATCCTAAATCGAATTCAAATATACTATGTATCCAGAAGACTTTCATCCAACATAACTTTTATTTCTTCCGGAAGGTTGCTTAGTGTCATATTCTTATCCAGATAAAGCAAATCTGTATATCTCTTCTTATCGTTAGGTCTTGAAAAAATATGAGTAACTGTATATGCAGTTTTACTTTTTGAAAAGCAGTCTTCATCTCGTAAAGACTCAATCACAAAGCAATCTCCCTTTTCATTCCCCTGATCGTCCAGTTCCTTATTTAAACAAAGCGTAAAATTAAGGTCAGTTGTTCCGAACTTATATGTTTTTGTCGTTGTTACAATCTCTTCCAGCATAAATCCTTCAGACCCTGCCAGCATTGCAACCTGTCCTATATGCTTTACTTTTCGCTTGCACAACGCAAACGGATGCTGTGGTGTAAAAAATATTTGAGATGCCTGCAACTTCTTCTTTATCGCGTAACTATAAAACTGCTTTGCGGAAAGATTTGTAGCAACACCTGTTAAGTGCCTAAAATTTGTAGATTTATAAATCACTTCAATACATCTGCCTTCAAATACATATAAAAATCTCTTTCCGACCAAGTATTTCTTGTATAAAGCTGCTGCTTCCTTTATCTCTTGTACAATTTTCTCTCTGTCTTGCTGTTTTCTTCCCATATGTACTTTTCCTTGCTCTTCAATACTCTTCAACAAAAAAGCGCCGGATAACTTGATATATCATCCAGCGCTCATCTTGCTTTATAAGCGGTTTTATGCTGGCCGTCAGCCGTGATGTCCTTCCGAACACCTGTATGTCGCCGGAATAATTAAGTCCCCGGCGCGGACTCACCGTATCTCCCTGGTGTGGGCGCAATGCCCTTCCGAGCATTAATCAGTCTCGGTAATTACCCTGCCCAAGCGCAGTACAGCTTTTACGTGCCGCCACACGAAACCTTTTGGTTTGTTTATATTATATGTTAGATTCCGTAAAATATCAACCATTTTTCGCAAATAATGTGTTTTCCCCTAGTTTCTCGCTTCCTCACTCTCTTGTATCTGCCAATAGCAAGTACGCATTTATTGCACCATAATCCACTATTGGATAATATATAATCATCAGTTAAAAACTGGTTACCAAATATATAATTTTCCAACAACTTGCACCAATAAGCACGTCATTAAATTGTACAAAACCCGGACGTTTGACAGTTGAATATTAGAAAAAAGTTTGCAGGTCGCATAAAACCTGCTTTTTTTTTGTCAAATTTTTTGTTTTATTTAGTAGTAATTAGTGGTAATTATCTAGAAAGTATGGTATACTAAAAGAAAAACGGAGAAATCATGAGAGTAACTACGACTAAATCAAAAAAATCAGAATCCTTTTATATCACTAAAAGTTTCAAAAACAGTAACGGAAAAAGTTCCTCCGTTGTTGTTCGCAAGCTTGGCACATTAAATGAATTATTAAAAGAACACGGCCCTACAAGAGACGATGTTATGCATTGGGCAAAGGAAGAAGCCAGAATTGAAACCCAAAAATATAAAAAAGAACGAGAAGCTAAGGCCGTACAGATTACCTTTCATGCAGACAGACAGTTGGATTATGATAAACAGAGTTTTTATCGAGGCGGCTATCTTTTTCTGCAGTCCATCTACTATGGCCTGCAATTAAATAAAACCTGTCGAAAACTAAGAGATAAGCATAAATTTAAATACGATATCAATGCCATTCTCTCTGACCTTGTCTATGCCAGAGTTTTGGAACCAGCAAGTAAACGTTCTTCCTATAAAACTGCATTAGAATTTTTAGAAAAACCGACTTACGAACTTCACGATGTATATCGTGCTTTAGATGTTCTTGGAAATGAATGTGACTTCATTCAATCGGAAGCATATAAGAACAGTCACTTCATAGGTTCTCGTAATGATAAGACCCTCTACTATGACTGTACGAATTACTACTTTGAAATTGAACAGGAAGACGGTGATAAAAGGTATGGCAAATGCAAAGAACACCGTCCAAATCCAATCATTCAGATGGGAATGTTTATGGATGGGGATGGAATCCCTCTCGCTTTCTCCCTTTTCCCGGGGAACATGAATGAGCAAAAATCCTTAAAACCTCTTGAACAAAAGGTCCTTCAGGACTTTGGATGTCAGAAGTTCATCTACTGCAGTGATGCCGGCCTTGGTTCAGAAAACATTCGTACCTATAACCATATGGGAGAAAGAGCTTTCATTGTAACTCAGTCCATCAAAAAACTTCCTGCCGAAGATAAAGTATGGGCTTTGGACAAAACTGGTTTTCGCAGAGTATCTGATAACAAGCTTGTAGATATCACAAAACTTCCAGATGATGATACAGGTTTATATTACAAGGACGAACCATATACTCCGAAAAAACTCCACCAAAGACTCATTATCACGTATTCACCTAAATATGCTCGTTATCAAAAAACCATACGTGATGCACAAGTGGATCGTGCCAAAAAAATGATTACGTCAGGGAACACAAAGAAGCAGCGAAAGAATCCAAATGATCCAGCCAGATTTATCGGTACGGTTGCTGCCACAGGAAATGGTGAAGTTGCAAAAATCCATAGCTTTTTAGATGAAAATAAAATAGCAAATGAAGAACAATACGATGGCTTATATGCCGTTTGCACTGATTTATTAGATGATGATGTGAACGATATCCTGAAAGTCAGTGAGGGAAGATGGCAGATTGAAGAATGCTTTCGCATCATGAAGACAGATTTTTCTGCCAGACCGGTATATTTACAGAACGAAAACAGAATTAAAGCTCATTTTCTTATCTGTTTTCTTGCGTTATTAATTTACAGAATCTTAGAAAAAAAGCTGGATTACAAGTACACTTGCGAGGACATTTTAGACACACTAAAAGAAATGAACTTCGCCAATCTCCAAGAACAGGGCTTTGTTCCTTTATACAAACGTCTACAGATTACCGATGATCTGCATGAAACCTGTGGTTTCCGCACCGACTATCAATTCATCACTAAGAGTCAAATGAAAACGATTCAGAAAAAAAGTAAAAGAAAAGAATAAATTACTACATTTCGAAACGACATAAAAAATCGCTACACCCCACATACTTACTGGGCTTGTAGCGATTTTCTTTTTCTTAAACTGTCAAAGACGGGATTATATGTTAGATTCCGTAAAATATCAACCATTTTTCGCAAATAATGTGTTTTCCCCTAGTTTCTCGCTTCCTCACTCTCTTGTATCTGCCAATAGCAAGTACGCATTTATTGCACCATAATCCACTATTGGATAATATATAATCATCAGTTAAAAACTGGTTACCAAATATATAATTTTCCAACAACTTGCACCAATAAGCACGTCATTAAATTGTACAAAACCGAAAACAAGCTGCATTTTTCAAGGACAGATTTCTTTTCACATGAATTTAAGCATGTACTTCATATTGGTAGTGTAATTTATAATATGTATAATATAGTATTGCCTCTTTTAAATTCTGGTAAGAATGTAATATTCCCATACGGATATTCAATACCTGCAGGAAACAAAAGCAAAATAAATTACAAGTATCCTGTATATCGGTTTCCACTCATTTTCTCAACATTTTTTATTCTTTATTCTGTTTATGACTCTGCAGGTATTCTTCCGTAATTTCTTCCGGCTTCAGTTCCTTTCCTTCTCCCTTTATCCTAATATTTCGGTCAGATTTGCGCATCTCGTTAATCAGTGCAATAACGCTACCTGCCGTTAATGTAGTTAACATTACCGCAATCTGGATTATTTCTGAGGTACCGCTAAACCTATGTGTTTCAATAATTCCAACATCTTTCTTTGAATCTTGAAAAAATCCCATAATATAATCGACATCTTCTTTATCCACTTCAAACACAAGCATTTTTTTACACCCTTTCCTATTGATTTTCTATATGGTTAACTGCTTTTTTATAACGGTATTTCATGGTCAACTCACGAATCAGTTCACATAGATTCAATATAAAACTCAGTATAACACAAACCAATATCACATATCTGTCCGCTTTAGGCCATTTTTCCCAACGCACGTAAAAAAAGCAACCAAATCCTATCATACCTCCCAAGTACAGCACCAAACTTATAATGAGCAAAAAAATCGCTTTTTTGTCTGTTCTTCCAGCCAAAAGCATACTCCTATTGATTTCTCCAAATACCAAAGATAAAAAGACAACCGCAAGCACCATATACACTACATGGACCAAATAATTACCTATATCCGTTTGTTTCCATATCGTAAAATAATAGAGCGAAAACAAAATTACTGAAAATAACACCAACCCACATTTCAGTGCTTTTTGAAATGCCCCGCGGACTTCTACCTTGCTCCTTTCCCAATCGGCTTTTAGAAGTAAAGAGATATAATCAATCAACATCCGCTTTCTCTTTTCAAATATCTCCTTTGATTCCGTGCCTTTTTCCAGTTCCCTGATTAGTTTCCAAATATGACCATCGCTCTGATAATCCGTTTCCATAGAACTCCCATAGGCATTAATTCGTACTTTGATTTTCGTCAATTTCTCATTAATGTTGTAATATTTAGATTTCTCAACTTCCTCCACAATAACACGCATCTCATCACGCCATTTTTTTCGTTCTTCTGTAATATACTTCAATGTATTCTGCCTTTTTGATGAAAAATATCCAAACAATGATGTGACAATTGCAGAAACAACCGTAGATGTAAAAATTAATGTAATCGTATCCATCTTTTCTTCCTTTCTTCTTTATATCAGTTGCTCCAAAAGAGGAAAAACCAGCTCCCCGTCTGCAATTTCCTCATGTTTCAGTAAATATTTTAATCCATTCTGACTAACAGAACGAATCAATTCGACAGCCGGATAATACATCTCCATGTTATATTTCTTGAAAATCCTGCCAAGCCTCTGAAAAATTTCTTTCTTTTTTTCTTCCCCATAATTGTCTCCTGCAAGGTCAGCAAGCACGAAGCGAATATGCGCAAGCCTTACTGCTGCCTGTAGCGCAAAATCTTTACCAGCCCGGTCCCCAACTTCAGAAAATGTTTCCATATCCGCCAAAATACGTATATGCTCAATGGTTAAGAAAATCGCTTCACTGATTTCTTCAATCTGATAGCTGCCTCCCAGAGCATCCAACACCATCATAACCGCTGCACTGTCGCAAAAGCATTCTTCTGCTATTTCATCTTCTGTTTTAATCTGCTCTTGGAAAATCTTACTGTTTTCAGAAATCTTTCCATAAGAAAATATATCTAATAACAACTCCTTTTTCTTAACTAAAATTTGTCGTTTTCTTTCATTTTCTCTGATATACCAATGCGCCAATTCATGACCGACGATCATCCACTGCTGGATAACTGCATAACGGACAACTTTTTCCTCCAAAGTTTTCTCTAAACTTTCCCCTTTATAATAGGGTTTTCGATCAACATATTCCCGTATCATATAAATAGCTGCATCGTACTTACCTATAGAATACAACTGGTCAGCTAACAGTCTGCAACAATATTTTTCAATATTTTGGTTATGTCCGTACCTAAAAAATAACAGATTCATCTCCTGAAATGTTTCTGTAAGATACTCGTCATAGAGCAAAAACTTTTTTTCATTAATACTTATCATACAGCTCGTCCGTGTATAAGTATTGCACAACTGAAACTCCATAGGAACTTTACCAAATATCCTGCCTAATACCAGAAATATTTCTCCAGCCTGAAGATTCTGATTATGGAATTCAGATTCTCCATGACGGATTTTTCGCATATTGATTATTTCTTGTAAAAATCGATCCATATTTTTCCTGCCTGTTAGAGTGACTCCATAAAATGAATTCCAATCCTCTCTATTGCATTGCAAACGATGTCACAGTTATCCACTTCCTCTTTACCTCTATCATCCATCTCCTTATAATATGGTTCCATCTTTTCAAACAGTCCGTCATAACGATCCTGCCACATCGCAGCCACTTTCTCCCGCATTTCTCTTTTCTCAATCCTTCCTGCATCCAACCATGTCATATAAGTAAACAGTAGCATAATTGATTTCAGTATAAATGGCATCAGCTTCTGATTTCTTCTGCAATAATTCATTATACCTTCAAAGGCAATCATATCTGCTTCCTGTTCCGTATTTTCCAAACTTCCACGCAACATCAGATGTCCTAGTATAGAATAAACTAAATTTCTGCTATATATTTTTGAGATAATGTATGGTAAAATAGTGTTATCAAAGAAAGGATGAACGCTATGAGAAAAACATATCTTCCTCTGTCAGATGAAGACAGGAATTACCTTAAATCATTATCAAAAAAGAGAACCATTCAGGCACAAGTCGTGGATCGTGCCAGGATTCTTTTATATAAAGCCGATGGAATGACATTCCAGGAAATTGCTGATAAACTTGCAATCAGCACTGCCACGGTACGCCTTTGTGTTTCGAAGTTTCATAAAGGCGGTGTGGATACTGCACTGTTTGATGTTCAGCGTCCTGGACGTCCATCCGAAATCACCGACGATGCGAAGGCATGGATGATCAGTATTGCGTGTCAGAGACCGGCAGAACTCGGTTATGCACAGGAACTGTGGACATTGGCTTCTCTCCATAAATACATTCAGAAACATGCAGAGGAGGCGGGATATCCAAGACTTTCAACCGTTACGAAACCTTATATCCAGAAATTCCTCAGGGAACAGGATATGAAACCCTTTAAAATCAAATATTACTGCGAAAAGCGGGATCCTGATTTTGAAACAAAAATGCATGAAGTCCTGCTGGTCTACAAACAGATTGAAATGCAGTTTGATGAGAATGGTGATCTCATTGTTCCAGACGATTATAAATTGACGATTACGGTGTCCTATGATGAGAAACCGGGTATTCAGGCAATCTCCAATACTGCACCGGATTTACGCCCGACACCGGAACACGGAGAGGTATATCGTGATGCAGAATACAAACGTCTTGGAACGCTCTCTTTGCTGGCATGTATTGATCTGCTTACAGGAGAAGCCATCCCGTTAGTAAGTGAGACTCACAAGAGTTCTGATTTTATTGAGTTTTTAAAGATACTGGACAAAAAATATCCATCACAGGATACAATCCGGATCATCCTGGATAATCATTCCGCGCATACTTCCAAAGAAACACGGCGCTTTCTGGATACGCTGCCAAAGGGACGTTTTAAATTTGTGTTTACTCCGAAACATGGCTCATGGTTAAACATGATTGAAAGTTTTTTCAGTAAGATGACGCGGCAGATGCTTCGTGGAATCCGTGTCAATACCAAAGAGGAATTGGAAGAGCGAATTTACAGGTATTTTGATGAAGTAAATCGTGAACCTGTGATTTATCACTGGAAATATAAAATGGATGAAATCAGTGAAGAGGAAGCGGCATCCGTTTGATATAGCAATTATTTAATATTCGTTATACTAGTTCATGCCCAAGTAAGAACAATTCCTGAATATTCCGCATATAAGAACACATTTTAAATACTACCGGATCATTTTGAACATGTAATTTAACGTTTTTCTCCACTTTTTGACCATCTACATACTTTTGTGCAAACTTATGGAACAGCATCTCTATATTTTCGACAAATTCCCCCGGGCTTGAGTACATGGTTTCCTTGTTTAACAAATCAATGTACTTTATAAAAGGCCACTCAACAATAATAATGGCATCCCGTTGAAGTACGTTAGAAGAAATTTCAAGCATATCTGAAACCACGACATGGAAGAATAGTTTTTCAGACAAAGTCTGCATTTTTTCATTTCTCCTCAGCAGTTCTTCAAGCATAAAATTATAATACTCCACCAACTGATCATTGGCAGAATACCGGCAGTTTTTCGATAAATGTTTCATCAAATACTTCTTTTCCAGAAAGTCTGTTAATCCATTTTGCAGTTCGTATCGTCATACCAACTTCATCCGGTGTTCTTTCTGTATCAAATATCTTGAAACTCTTATAATAAAACTGTTCAAATTCCTCGTATGTGATCATCTTACATTCCTCTTTACCATTTATGATTCCATATGACCTATTACTTTCTCCTTCAGATATATCTTCTCATCTATAATATCCAAAACCTTTCCATCATACAAATGTTGAACCGCTTCCTCGATTTCCTTTTCCTCAAGAAGCGTATCCATCCGCTCTTTATACCACTTTTGAAAGTCTTCCAGAAAGAACTTCTCTTCTATCCCTGTTTCATAGCCGTTCCTCATATGAAGGAAATATACAATATACGCTTCTGTCTTTCCAATTTCCATCATTATTGACTTCTGGATAAAAAATGCTGTCACGATCAATAGTTGAATGTAATTCAAGAAACTTTCCGGAAGATTCAATGACGCCACCAGTTCCAGCCCTGCGGCAATTGCTTTCTTAAAATCCAACCTGATATTCCCCCATTTATAAGAAGCCGACTTTTCTCCCAGAAAAATCATTCCTTTTCTGTCATCATCAGGGATTATCATTATATATCGTTCCACAATGTCTGTGCCTGTTTTCCCCTCCATACCAAGCATTTCCGCTGCCAATTTTAATTTGTCTTTCAGGACATTATCATACGCCAAAGCTTCCTGTCTCGTCATTCCAACTCCTCCTCATCTGCTTTCTTCTTTCTGTATGTATAATCCGTTCTAACTTTCCACTCTCCTTTTTCAACAAAAGCTGTTCTTTATATTCTTTGTAAACATCCAGAAAACCACCATATAAATGATTCCCATCTACGGTATTGAAATCATATTCCTCTTTATTTGCAATAGTGAACAATCTGTCTCGTCTGTCAATCGGTCTCGGATGCTGCGGATCAAAAAATTGTGATTTGTACAATACCCGGTCCGTATAATAGTAAAGATCAAAAAAATTCATATACATCATCGGAGCCAGATACGTGTACTCTTCGAGAATCCGATCTTTTTCATCTCGATCCATAATAATTTTCAGAACAATATGGTATGCAATCATATCTGCATCGTACTCCTCTTTCTCTGGGTGCTGCAAGGAATAAGTTTTTCCGATACTTTCCAGATACGCATGCGCTACTTCATGCGCCAAACTAAAAACCACAACCGTCCAATAGCAGTCTTCTGCCAACTGCAAAATCTGTACATCACCGGACACCAGTTGCAATAGTGCATCATTTGCATCCTGCCCCTGCATTTCTCCAAAAATGCAGACTTCATTCAATAAAAATAGCATATATTTAAAACATTCGCCGTATGTCTCCAATTCCGAAAAATCTTTCGACCATTTGAACATAACCAAGAAAAATGCCATAACTGTTGATTCAAATAATTCATCTATATGAATAAATACTGGATTATCCTTATCATCATATATATAACTATTTATTGTTTTTTGATACCGGTTGCTCAGCGTGATTGCGCATGCATCATATCCAAACTCCTTCCCAAAGTATTCCTTTACCACATCAAACATATTTTGCAGATTATATTGTTCCATATTCTTACGTAATTGTTCTTCTGTGAAAAAGTCAGAAAAATACTGTAACATCCTTCTGATTCCATATTCCTCATTCTTTACTGAACTGCCGCCAAAACAGTATATCTCATATATTTGCGGTACCATAAACTTTTCCATGAAAGGAACATTCTCCTGATCATCTACTAATCCATTCTTGTGTTCTTTCATACCTTTATTCCCTTCCACACATTTTATTGCCCGAAATATCACAACGTTTATAATTGCATTTCCCCTATCTCGAGATGTTACTAATAATTTTATCACATATCTATTTATGTGCCAATCTTTCCCTTGATGAAAACACGCTAAGATGCCAGTTCTACAAACGTTTCATCAATCACTGAGAAAAAACACTGAGTATGTTGCATTTATAAGCAGCACTTTTCCAGTAATACCTTTGACATGGAAGAAAGCTACAATGTCCGTCTTTTCCCAAAAAACTATATTCCTTTAAACTGTTATCATCTGTGAGCCATATTAATGGATAATACACAATTATCTAATAAAGAAGCGATGAATAAATTTAGTAGTTAAGGGTTACTGATAGATAAGCAGAAATTATTCACGGTTTTGGATACAGGATAAAGTTAGATTAGTCTGTATTACTGACATCAAAATAATCCGTAATGATTGTGATCAGGGAGGGCTTTAAGATGCAGAATAATTTAGAAAATGTTTTTTTGCGCTTGGGATATGCTTTGAGAGAAGCAAAACATGTGGGAAACACTACCATTATTTTAGGTGCAGGTTGCTCACTTAGTGCAACAAAAAAGGATATTTCAACATGTGGCATCATGAAACAATGCCTTTTAGAGCATGGTGCTAATAATATCGACAACATTGGTTGGGAAGATTTATATCAAAAATTTATCAACATAGTTTGGCAGGGAAAGGCTCCAAAAGAGCAGGAAAGACTTTTAAAAAATAAATTAGGAGGTCTTGCGCCTACACAAGGACACCTGTGTTTACGTTCCTTAATCGAACATGGGTACATCCATAATGTCATAACAACTAATTTTGATATGCTTTTAGAAGAAACGTTCAAAGGACTTTCCTACCAAAAACGTGTGGGCGATGGAGAATACCGTATAATTGGTAATGCTCCTCTTTTTAATCTGCTCAAAGTACATGGGGATTTAGAGGAAGGGAAATTTCGATTTGCGCCGCATGAATTAGTTCAGCTGCCAATGCCACTCCAAAAAGATATTGCAGAAAAAACAGCAGGTCCTTTGATTTTTATTGGATATCGCGGTCAGGATATTGGTTTGATGAACGCTTTGAGCACTAAGAATGAATATGCCGTTTACTGGATTGACATTACACAATTTGATTACCTTGATATGTATACGACTCAAAGTATTCAAAATTTTATGGCAAACAGGTCTTCAGCAGGAAACTATTTACATGGAAAGGAATTTGGGGATTTTAATGAACTCATTAAAAAGCTTAATGATTTTCTGATACATCCGTCCTATAACACAATCATTAAATCGAAAGAATTTCATTTGAATGACATTTGGAAAAATACTTCGATTGTTGAAATGCTGCGTATTTACTCAAGAGTTTATGAAATCTTCCTGGACATACTGGAGATATCTGCTGACATCCAAAAACGACTGTCGTGGGATTTGGAAAATCCTGCTTACACAAGGAACTATGATGAGCACCTTTATACACACCTTTATTTTTTTAACAGTAAAAACCTGCCCTCGAATTTGCTTCATATACCAAATAATGAATTAGATGCTCTTATCTTAGGTGTTTCTGCAGAAATCCTTGTCAGAACAACAGGAAATGGTATATTACCCAAAGATTTTATTGTGGATATAAAAACAGAGTTTAACAAAAAATACAACCAGAATATTATTAATGATGCCTTCTGGATGGCTATTGAAAAAATAGTTTGTTCCGAATTTGATATTGAAAATGTTGTTGATTTTAACATGCCAAACAAATTAGTTTTAAAAACATATGATGCACCTCTTAAAGAATTCAATGAATTATTACAGGTTGTTTCATTCCTTGCTTTATTATTACCTGTAAATACGGTTGATGACAGACGGATTGACAGCCAATACAAAGCCAGACAATTTTTAAATGGAAAATATGACCGGATGAGTCTTATGCAAAATACCATAAATATTGATCTTGGGGTAATAAAAAGCGAAGAGGTTGATGCATTATATCACTTCTATTTAAAAGCATTACCGGATATTCATATATTAAAAGATATAAATGCAGCAAACGGGAAAAAATATGTATCCTTTAAATCAAAATGGATTCATATCAATTTGGAAATTGATGAAAAAGGAGAGTACGAACAATATAATGATATTTATTTTTTCAAAATATTAGAAAAGCAAAGTGGAATCAGCCAAACAAATTTTCTTAGACTGAAAACCATATACGGACAGGATAATCACGTCAATCTGCAGCTTGATAAAGATATTCTAGACTTTTTAAATTCAGACAAAGTCGGAATGTTTGTAACAGGTCCCAGCGGATGTGGAAAGACAAGTGCTCTCCAAAATTTTATTCGCAATAAAACGGATAACATTATGCCTATCATTATTTCACCTAAAAATAATACTGTAAACAGGCAGGGACTTTCATTATTTCTTGATTTGGATATTACAAATGAAAATGAGGATATGGTTTTAAAATATATAAATCAATTCATGATAATGCGCGAAAGACGGCTTCTGCTTATATTTGATGGCTTGAATGAAATTAGTGATACTGTTAAAATACAACAGAGTCACTATTGTAAAATATTAGAATTGACAGATAAAATTTATCATAATCAATATACAGGCATTAAACTGATAATCACTTGTCGAGAACAGGCATATTATGAATATAAATCTGCCACAACATTAGCGATAAATCCATTATATTTTTATACAAATGATTCCATTCTTAAAAATGAGGATGCCAATTACGTCGTATCAAAACTCTCCAGCGAAGATAAGAAAAGTCTATTAGATGAATATATATCTGCTGATATTTTAGAACAATTGCATATGTTCGGTAGGTCTGCCTTCCAGAACATTAACAATATCATAAACGATAATATTACTCCGCTTTTTATTGCCATTGCGGCTGAATCTTTAAACACCTATAAAGGTGTGGAAATTATTAAAAACAGCGGTACGATATACGATTTATTTTCAAGTACGATGATGGAGCGCCTTGAACTGACAGATGCATTTTTAGCCCAGAAAATAATTTATGCTTATTTTGATTTGATTATTCATTATAGAAATTCCAATATTCAAATTACCCGATTTAAAATTTTGAATGTACTGGATGTAGAATATCACAACCGTTTTCATAAGGTTATCGACAATCTAATCGACGTTACTATTCTGATAAAAGATGACTCAAATCCGGACAGAATAAAGTTTCAGCATGATAAGATTGAAGAATTCTTTTTTAAACGCTATATTGAAGAAAATGAGCATACAGGACTACCGTTCTTTCATGATATTTTTGATTTAAGCAACAGAAATGTTATTTACCAGGGCGGTACTTTGCAATATCTTTTAGGAATGGAAAAAAGAGGAAGATTAAAAGAATTAAAGGATTTAATAAATGGTTTATTTATGGAACATATTGATATGATTCCTAAAATTCTAGTGGAGGTGTTATCCTATTCCGAAAATTTAAAACATTCTTTATCTTATCTTCTCAGTCTTGACGATATTGAAGGAAGTAAAAAAATACTATCTGCTATCATATGGGGAATCGAGCAGAGCCTACAGGATTACTCTGCTGTAACATATGATATCAAGAGAATTGTTGAAGAATTGCAAAAAGTACCAACAAATATCATCATGTCAAAGGAAGCGCAGTCATATATTTATTTCTTTCAATCAAAGTTAGAATATTTTTCTAATCATTATAAAACCGCACTGGACTATACCGAAGAAGCCCGTATATTGTTGGGAAAAAATAATCGTACATTATTAATGAAAATTGATATTCATCATGCTGTGATATTAATGGAACAGGGGTATAGTAAGCAATGTATTCATTGTCTCGAAAAGGATTTTGAAACATATCAAAACAGCAACGATTTAAAGACAAAAATAGATTTAGGAATTGAACTGGGAAGAGCTTTCAATCATAGCGGACAGACAACTCGCACGCTTGAGTTGTATGATATTCTTTTGTCACATGAAAGCGAAATAAGTGATCCGTATGTTTTAGCCAGAATCTATGAGCAAAAAGCTAATGTTTTGAATAAACTGATGTACCATAAGCTTCAATATGGTTTTGTTGAAAAAGAAGCATTATCTGATGATACGTTAGATGATATTAAAGAATTATTTGAGGAGGCTTTATCACTATATAATAAATCTATCGAATTACTGCTGAAAGCAAATGCCATTTTTACATATAGCGGTGTTTTACCAGAAAAAATAAACACTTATATCAGCTATTCTTTTTCTATAGAGCCGAAAGGAATCGACGAATGCAAACAAATGATTAACGAACTTGAATCGATATTCAGCAATATCAGTACGCCCTTTGAAACCGATTCCAATCTCTCCAAAGCCTATTACTATGAGTATATGAACCGTATGGATACAGCGGAAAATTACATAAAAAAAGCTTTGGACAATGCTATGAAACTACAGATAAAAAATAAGCAAGCAAAGTGCAGATGTTTTTACAGTCAGTTTGCTTATAGAAGAATAAAAAATGATGCAAAAGATACAGAAAAGTGGTGTAAGCTGGGCATTAAGCAGTTGGACATGGCAATTGATTATTATGAAAAAAATGCTCTGACTGACAACAATATTTCTCTGGAAGACTGTTATTTGCTGAAGCAAAAATTCCAAAATACGCATTTTCAGAAATGATTTTTTGACTGGTAAAGGCCGTTTATGCACTGCCTTTACCAGCATTTGGGGATTGCAATTATTTTTCGACGCTTTCCGGCATTTCTTTGGTCGTAAACCGTATTCCGGATAAATATTTCTGGTCAAAGTTCTTTTTTAATGCTCCTAGTTTATCAGCAATCTCTTTGGCTTTGTCTTCATCAATATTCAATGTCATTGGAAGAAGTGATATGACCGCTGTTTTTCTATTATCGGGTATCGTTGTATAATTTGGAAGAAAACGTGTATAATAACTGCATTCTTTATTTGTAATCCAGTATTCGGACAATGCATATAAATATTCGTTGTTAGCTGCAACAGTCTCCTCACTTGATTCTTTGAATTTTTGAAAAGTTAACTTTTCCTGGGGACGGGCAGCCCATATGATTGTCGCAAAACCATATGTATTATTTTTCTCCAAAATCGTAAAACCATAAGCAGACAAAGCATTCGCCAAAACATTTGCCACAATAAGCATATTTGTCACGTAAGCTTGAAATCCCTCAATTCCGACACTCTGCAAAATATTCCATGCAGACAGAATATCAGAAGTTCCTCTTGAATTGCCAAGTGTATAGCGATTTGGCTCTATGGGAGTATGTTGGTTATTTTTGACCGTCTTATCTGAGACTGCATATAATTCATCTGCTTTCTTTGATAAGAAAATACTGCAAGTATAAGGAGAAAAACCCCCTTTATGAAAATCTATGCCCGCTCCATCTGCGAGGTGAGCAAATAAAATCCTTTCTAATATAATTGCCGTCTTGGATAATACATCAGCCGGAATATCCAGCTTGTTTTTATTAAAATCATAATACTTAAAAAATAACCAGGGCCAGCAGATTACCATATCAAAATATATGTACGGAATGTAATTTACCTCAAACTGATCTAGTAATGCATATAATATGTCGTGCCCCTCTTTTATATTTTCTACATTGCAATGTGTAGTATTGCCACCTGAAAATATTATGCATGCAATGGGTATTCTTTTTGTAAAGCATTTGACTAATATTTGTTTAAAGATTTCAAAATCAATAATCCCATCGTGTGTAACAGGTACTCTGATACATCTTCCGCCCAATCCTAAATATTCGCATACAGATTCTATGGAATAATGATTGATTTCTGATGTTATGACGACAGGGCGTTCCTGTGTTGGAAAGTCTATTCTATTAAGTCCGCACTTTACCGCATAAGTAAGGCAATATTTTCCTCCCGGCGTAAAAACTCCAGCTGATTCTTTTTCATCCCATCCTAACAATCCGGATAACTGTCTGATAATTTGTTTTTCCATTTTAATAAAACCGGAACATGTTCTCGAAGTTATTGCATTCGGATTGTATAATTTAGCTACAGCAGTAGCCGCTACTGTATTGAACATGACCGGAGGATTCACATTATAAAGCATGGATGGGGCATGCCAACGCATTTGTCCATTCAGTATTTGCATGGAAATATTAAGCACTTTCTGAGCATTTTGCGGACAGTCAGGGATTGCTTCATAGTTTTGAAGAAATGAATATTCTCTATCCGCATTACCAAGATACACTTCATTAGGATTTTGGATATCAGGTAATTTTTTTATGCAACCATTGATATACTTTATAAATTCATTACGGTTTCCTTCATCACCAGATAAGAACCTGCCTTTTAATTCATTACAGATTTTTTTATAACTATAAGCTGAATTGATTTTCTGTTGAACCGTAAATGGAATAATACTTTCTGTTATTTTTTTCGGCAAATGTACAGAGAGATTTTTTATGAATTGGACAACTGTACCTGTTGGTTCTAATCTTGATAAATATACAATCAATATAGTGTTTAATATGTCCGTTATATTATTTACTGCATAAAGTTGTTGAAATGCTGTAATTACTGTATGGTTTAGGCAATTTTCATAGTTAACAGCAGTCAAATAATATGTTTCATTTTCCTTATCATAAGAATATATAAATTGCCCGAAATCTCTAAAATTATACTCATTAAACAATCGATAAGAATTTGAAAGCAATCTCGTATATTTATCCTGCTTACCTACTGATTTTATCTCAGAAAAATCCACATTAGCTTCACATACAAAAGATAAGGATAAAGGCGGATTCCCCATAATAGTTATAACTATTTTTTCCTTAGAGAAAATACTTTCATATAAATAAAGTTCTTCGATATCAGGATCATTGTTAAAAAGCCGGGATATCATTGAATCTGCTTCGCTTATAGAAGTTACCGTATATTTCTCTTCTGAAAGACAGTTGTTTGTATAAACAGGCTCCAGTACAATTGGAAATTTTACTTCTTTATTTTTTAATATGTCACATACAGATTTATTATGAAATCTCGAAATAAACAGAGGTTTCGGCATACCCAGCGACATCTGCGAACAGATGGCTTTTTCATGTAATATTAACGAAGGGATATAGGTGCACCCCCAAAATTCCATTTCAAGATTTTGCAATAGTTGAGAAATTATGTAATCATTAAGTATATATTTGTGACCTTCTTTTTTCTTTAAAGTGTATTGCGTGCAAGGAATAATGCATAGATATTTATTACGCTGCAGCAGCAACTCTAACTCTTTCCGGGTAGGATCCATCAAATATGTAAATTTTAAACAGAAAGACTGCTCAGCATCTATAATATGGATTAAATCCGTATCAAATTCCGGGGTGCTTATCTGAGAGAAAATAAGTAGTACTTCATATTGTTCATGAAACATTTAAATCACCTACCATCATTCTTATTTCAATGCTACAGGATATTTTACACAGACTAATCTAACCTATCAGTAACCCTTAACTACTAAATTTATTCATCGCTTCTTTATTAGATAATTGTGTATTATCCATTAGTATTATAGCAAATATATCCAGTCTTTTCTACCAGTAAAAGGAGTTTTCATAGCAGATAATATAAGATTATCTACTAAAAGGATGAAAGGGTAAATTACATGCCAAATTTTGATTTGAATAAAATACAAGAATTTTATAATCGAATTCCTGAAATTTGGGCAACAGATGACATCTGGCATACATATTCTCATAAACAACTGGAAAATTTTATTAGTCAACACAAAAAACTTTTTCAAAATTCTATTGTTTTAAATGCCGGCTCAGGAGGTAATGAATACGGTATAGATTGTGATACTATGTATCATGTGGATATTGCGGAAGAAAAAATTAAACATTGTAAAAATTATTCTGTATCAAGTATTGAGAAGTTGCCCTATAATGATCAATTTTTTGATAAGATAATTTGTGTAGGAAGTGTTTTAAATTACTGCGATGCCATTAAAGCAATCAGTGAATTATCCAGGGTGTTGAAATCGAATGGGATCATGATACTTGAGTTTGAAAGTAGCGAAGGCTTTGAATATCTCGGAAAAAAAGAATACAAAATGCCTGCAACGGTCATTACACTAGAGTACATGCATGAACAACATACACAATGGCTATTTTCTCAAAAATATGTTTATAATATACTTAAAGAATACGATTTTAGAATTATAGAGAAATATCCTTTCCATATATTGGATGGGATTCTTTCAAAATTTTTAAATGAAACTCTTTCTGTCAAATTAACTAGCATTGATAAATTCATAAACCAGTGGCCATTTTTTCGAAAACACGGAAACAATATTATCGTTTTATGTACCAAAAATTAAACATAGCGAGAGAATATATCCGTACTTTTGATATATTCTCTCAGCGAACAATTCCAACGAAATAGATATTAGATATTTTTTGTTGCCTTATTTCTTTTTAGCAATACATAAAGTTGTAATTGATGTTATTATGGCACTTATAACGCTTCCTAAAATTGTATTTACTAAAGAAAGTGGCATTCCCAGTATGCCAAGAATTTGACTATAGCCCCAAATTAGTACAATGGGTACAATGCATATTGCTACTACAAGGAGAATTGTAATTTTATATTTTGGTTTCTTTTTTACCGGAATTGTTCCTGATGTATTTTCAAAACCATGCGCTCCATTTAAAACATTACAGTTTGAATTAAGTACGGTCACATTTGTATCAGATTCTATTATTTGCTGTCTTATTAATTGATAATTGCGATCTACTTCTTGTTTGTAAATAACTAATTCTTCACTTGTCATAAATTTCTCATACCAAGTATAAGAATAATCATAATATATAGACTTAACAATTTGTAAGTAAGTTTCTTTAGATATATTTTTAACTTTGTCATTAGTTTTCAGATACAAAAACGCTTGAAAATTACTTTCATGATTATCTAACCCCAATGGTAACGTGTAATATAATGCATCGATTTTTCCAAATTCTTCCGCACATAGTACCTTGAGAGATATTTGGCTTTCTCGATTGATGTTTTGTCCATTGTTTTTATTACTGATTTCAGTTACATAATAAGAATATTCTATATTATTTTCTTTGTAATAACTTTGAATGAGGCTTAAATAAATTAAAAATATTGTATTTATTCGGTACTGTTCTAAAACTGCAAGATATTCATCTACTACAACTTTTGTCCTTTTTATGTATGTGGTCATCGAAAGACCTATCATTTGGTTATCCAAATATAGAACAAACATATATATTTCAAATAAATTATTTTCTGAGTTCTTAGAAAGCCAATATGTCATTTCATTTGATTCTGTTCTTATCTCAAAAGGAATAGTTTCATTATAAATACGCAATGCTGAAATGTATTCTTCATCAGTAGGTTTATTTATTCTACGAATACTGAACCGATGACCAAATTGGTTTTTCATCATGTTTCTCCCCATAAACTTTGTCTTGAAATTCGTATAATGGATAATCTTATATTATCCAGTGTTATTATAGCAGACATATCCACTTTTTTCCATATCAAGAAATATGTTGTTAGTATAAATTTTAGAGTCTATTAATTCTTCTGATTCATCATAACTGTCAAATATATTTATGTCTTATCTTCCGCCAATCCATTAAGCCCTGCACGATTAAATTGTACGCCAAAAAGACCACCTTCCTATTCTGTCAAGCCTAAATCTATTGATTTTACTGGCTTTGACGTATTTTATTTACCTCGAAAACAGAGCCGAGAGTGATGAATATCGTAGTATCTGGTACCGAATAGAAGATTTTCGGGTATAACTTTAAAAGCATCCTCTTTTTCTGCTTTATAAAGGCTATTTCCCCTCTGATCAACTATGATGATGAACCTTCCGTGCCTAAAGGGATCTTGTCCCAACTTCCTTCGTCCCATCTATTCATACACTGAGTGCCAGCCAAGCTCCAAAACAGGGTCATGCCCTACGGTGAAAACCGATGCCAGCTACAGCTCTTGTTTTTATTTTGATTGTTACTAACCTGTATTTCTACCAATGGTACTATGATTCAGTGGACGCTATACCATTGCTGCTCATACATGGCCTTTGTGCTGACGTCGTTCCTAATAAACTTCGTCGTTTACGGGTTTCTTATCCAGAACCCTGCCGACTCCCTGAACCCGTCAGAAGTTCAGCAGGACTCTGGATTATTTTTCTTTGTCTTTATCTTCTGATTATGCTGCCGCTTTCACCATCGCCTTTTCCGACCGTCGGATATCTTTCAGCAGTTTCTCCGGATCATACTTTATTCCTGTCTTCAGAATCGTATATATCACCCTGAGCAACTTGCAGGCAATCACTATTAACGACTGCATCTTCTTAAGTGGATTATCTGTTCTTGTCGTATAATACTCATGCAGTTGCTTGTATTCATACCCATGGGATACTGCTGATTTCGCCGCCTGGAACAACCAGTACCTCAGACGTTTTCGACCTCTGTGGCTTATTTTCGTCTGTCCCTTATGCTTTCCGGAACTGCACGCTACAAGGCTCAATCCACTTAATTTCTGTATTTCTTTCACATCATCAAAACGAGTGACATCGCCCATTTCTGCCAGTATCCCGGACAGAATGTTTTCCCCGATCCCTCTGATCTCAATGATATTTTCTGCATGCGGTATTTCCATGCACCTCTGGTGCAACGCACTTTCCACTTCTGTCAATCGTTCGTCCAGAACAAGTATCTGATTTGCGAACCACTTCACAGCTTCTCTGCCTGCGTAAGTACCATCTTTTAATCCAACACTTTTTCCAGCATACTCCACGATTTCTTTGGCTCTGCTATAACCGCGTCCCCTAAGCTTCGCCTCGTGCCAAATTTCTCGTAAACCTGCTTCCCCAAGTGTAAGGATATCGTCCGGCATTGGTGCTGTTTTTAACACTTCCAAAGCAAATGCACCATCAATTTTTCCAAATGCGTCCATATATTCCGGAAAATATATTTTTAATTCCCGGTGCAATCTGTTAATGTATCTGATCCGATCCTCTGTCAACTGATCCCTAAACATAGAAAGTCTTCTTAAATCTGCATAAACTTTTTCTGGAAGATAAGGCATTCCATAATTACCATCCTTCACAAGATTTGCTATCAACTTCGGATCTTTTCTGTCATCCTTAAGCTGGCTGTTATCTTCGATTTCCTTACTCTGTTTTACAGCATATGGATTTACCTGTACTACACTGATTCCCTTTGATATCATCCATGCAGCAAGCGCAAACCAGTAATGACCTGTTGGTTCAAGACCTAACACTATCTGTTTCTTATCGCTCACTGCTGCAAGGTTCACCATCCAGTCTCTTGCGTTTTGAAAACCGCCTTCATTATTACCAAAACTATAAATTTCCTTACTCAGTTCTCTTCCTCTTGTATCGATTGCTCTGATATAATGGATTTCACTGCCTATATCGCATCCTACTATAAGCATGTCATCAGAGATAAAAGAGAGTTTATCGTTCTTGGTAAACTTTCCGTTCGTTTCCAACTCCCGCCAGGTATAAGACTTCATGTCTTTTTCAACAGCAGCAATCCTGCTTTTCATTTCTTCCATTGATAAAACATTGATTGAAGAATCCTGTACTTTTACTTGCCTTTTATTCTTTTTTACATTAACATTCATTTTAGATACCTCTCGTGTTATTTAGATTTTACCAACCGGCCAAGTCAGTAATAATCTAAATTTACTTGAGGTATTTTTTTATGTCAATTTCCTGACTTATTTAAAGTATACAGGAAGCTCCAATCGAGCCAGTCCCAACTATTCCTCTATCCAATCATGTTAATGCCTCAACTAAATCTATGCAGCACCGACTATATTCATTTTATTACGTGGATGCATTTCTTTCAAAATTTCCGCCTGCTTTTTAGCCGCAATATGAATATATATTTGCGTTGTTTTTATAGAACTATGACCAAGAATTTGCTGGACACAGCTCACATCTACGCCTTCCTCAATAAGATAAGTGGCAAAAGAGTGCCTAAACATATGTGGTGTTATATTCCTTTCAATTCCTACCAGTTTCGTATATTTTTTCAGCATCAAGCGCATTGATTGCTCCGTAAATCTATTTCCTCTTTTATTCACAAAAAAGTATCCGCTCTTCTTGATTGCCTGTACATTTTCGTCATAATATTTTTTCAAAGTTTCTAGAACTGAAGTGTTACTAATCTGGACATATCTTTCTTTTCCCCCCTTTCCCATGAGCCTTATCAACCCCGTATTCAAATTAATGCTATCTTCGCGAATGTTTGAGATCTCATATACTCTTGCCCCTGTTGCAAAAAAGGTTTCTACCACCGCTATATCTCGTAACCGGAATTTATACGCAGATTTATCAGACGCATTCAAACACTTATACATATAATTCAAGATTTGCTCAATTTCCTCTCTGGGAATTGTACGTGGGAGGATTACTGTTTCCTTAAATTTAACCTTTATTTTTCTCAATGGATTTTCTGCAATGATTTCTTCCTCTTCCAAATAATTATAATATGCTTTGATTGATGCAATTTTCCGCTTTACTGTTTTGTGCTTATATTTTTTATGCAGATCAGTAATATATTCTTCTATTTTTTCTTTCCCAGGCTCCACACATGCAACAAATTCAAAATACTGACGTAAATCAATCCGATAAGCCTTCAAAGTCTTTTTATCAAGCTCTTTCCTAAATTCACAATATTCTAAATACGCTTTTACTTTCTCTTTTAAATTCATACCTTATCCTCCGTTTTTTGTATAGTGTACCATAACTACGGATTTTGCCTAATAGATCGTCTTCTCTGAAATACACGAGTAAAGTCATCTGACTTTCTGCTGGTTTCATCATATAGAATCTAGGCAAAGACGAAATACTGCAGACAGCCGTTTTTAGCGGCCACTCGGGCCGCTTTCTCCGGCCAGTCTGGGCCATATTTCGCGGCCAGCTTTTAGGAACCCAGCGGAGCAAATTCTGCTCCGCCAGATAATTGTTTATAGTTTCTAAAACATCTGTATTACGATGTCTGTGACCGTTCGATCAGGACTGTGTATCCGGTTGTAAGACGGCGACGGATGCCGTCAAGTTTTCCGTAGCACCCCTCTTCGTCACTGATCTGTTTTCCCCATTCGTCCGGTGCGTACTGACAACTGAAAAGAGTGGATGTACCAAGGTCATCTCTCATTTTTATAAGATGATACAGGATCTTGATCCCTTCCTCGGAATAACGACTGATTGCAAAGTCATCTATGAACAGTAGCTGTATTCTGGCATAGTAACGAATCCTCTTCCTATAACGGCTTAAATCCTCCTGCCGATTAAGGACAATCAACTCGTCCAGCAGGTCACAGTAGTCTATGAATTTACAACGAAAATTTAATCTGCAGGCTTCAACACAGCAGGCTGACAGAAAATAAGACTTCCCGGCAGCTGTCACACCATAAACGCCTACATTCTGACGCTGTTCAGCGAAGCGGAAGGTGAGAATCTGCTCAACAGTCGTATCGTTATAAATCCTGCCATTGCCGGTTTTTAGATTTTCAACCAGGGCACCTTTGTTGATCAGGCTGCTCAGACGAAGATTTGTCTCGAATCGATGGTTTATGGTTTCAAGGTATTGTGGAACGAGTATTTCACGCACAAACTGCACAGCGCTGTAGTTCCCCAGTTCCGGACTGTTAAGGATCTCATTAAACTTCTGTGCAGAAAGCGGCAGCCCTAATGTATCCATCATGTCAAGGATATCCTGATTAGTATTCTTCATGGTGACCCTCCTCCTGCCTCTTCAATAAGTTTTTAAGAGAATAGCTGGAGTCGTCATCTTTATAGATTCCTGAAACTGGTGAAGGTGATTTCGGATTGTCCAGCGACGGCTGATCAGGCTTCTTCTTAGGAACTGTATGGTACGTAGCGATCGTATTAGCTACATAGGAGTAATTGCATTTACCCGCAAGGAGTGCATCATGGCAGCATCTTTCAAGGGCTTCACGTGAATAACGTTCCGCAAATTTCAGAATACCAAAACAGCTCCGGAATGATTGTACCGGGTAAGAGTATTTCCTGATAACCCCATCTATGAGACTTCGGGTATCCGGACCGACAGCCGAAGCTTTCTGCAGAAAATATGGTACGTTCCAGTAACCATAATCTTTGTATTCTTCCGGCATATCGGAAGGAATAATCACCCAGTCCTTTGGCGTATAGCTCCGCTTATGCGTCCGGATGTGGTCACCATGTTTGTTATAGACATAGATTTCTTTTTCACCTGCACGAATTTCAATTTCCTGCTTAAGATACTTGCGGGGCATGCTATAATGGACCTTATCGAAGGTGAAGGAGAAGTCTTGTGCTACTTTAACGGTCTTTCGCTCAAGGTACTCAAACTTATTGGGCGGAAGTGGCAGAAGTGCCTCCTTCTCTTCTTTTGTGAAGAGATCAAAGCGCGAATAGCTAAGTCCATCAAAGTTATGGCGGTTTTCTTCCTCCACCTTTTTCCGGAGGACTTTATTCAGCTCATCGAGGGAATAAAAGGTCATATCCTCCATTTCGATGAGAATGTGCATCGTAACGATCTTTACGTGCCCTTCCACCACAGGTTTCCAACGCGGTGACTTCACCTTGGCCGGAGTGATCACTGTATCGTTATGTTCGGCCCAGGACTGGAAATCCTTGTTCAGATGTGGATCAATCCAGTTCCTGTTGCTGGTTACGGCAACTTTACAGTTATCAGGTGTGACCGTAGGTGTTACACCACCGAAATACTCTAAAGCATTGTTATTGACCCGGATCCAGTTCCGGATATCACAGTCAATCATGCCTTCGGCATAAAAATAATCACTGTATGTAAGTGCTGCAATAAAGATGGTGACGGGTGTTGACACTTCTGGATTTCGCCGGTTGTGGAGCTTAAGCTGTTTCCCGGCATAATCGAGCTCAAGATTGACACCTGGATATCTCTGAATATGGAATGTGAGCTTTTTTGAATCTGTCCATTCTGAGTAACGCCTGCAGTACTGGCGATAACTCATGGGCTTTTTGTCGTCTACAATGCCTATGGCATTATACTTCTGCCAGAGATGTTTTAGAGTCTCACCTTTTCGGGCTAAAGCCTTATAAACTGCTTCTTTATCGAAATCCCGGTAAAGCAGCTGTTCCCCAGAGAGACCTGGTTTTTTATAAAGCATTCTCTCAATGAACTCATTTGTCGTATTCTCAGGCATTGGATACATGAGTTCAGGGCATTCCCGAAAACGCTTCAGGAATTCATTGACAGTGGTTTTGCTGCAGCCACAGCTGGCAGCGATCTCTCGGCTGCTGAGCTTGTTCACGTAGTGGAGTCTCAGCACTTTCTTGTAATCCATAACGGACCTCCTATAATGATATTTCCTCTCGTTTGAGAAGATATTTTCATTATAGATTACGCTGGCCGGTTAATGTGTCTCTGGGTGGCCACCGTTTATGTCACCGGGTGGCCGCCGAATATGGCCCGGGTGGCCGTTTTAACTGGCAATCTGCAAATACTGAGCCCTGTTCGTTGAATGAAATCAAACATACACTATTACCAATACAAAAAACGAATATAATGCCCCCAAAAATATACTAAAGCCTCGGGCACAAAACATTTTTCCAATCCGAAAACAAATTATCAAAAAAACAAAAAACGGAACCTCATCTGAAGCTCCGGCTTTATTATAGTAAGCGCAAAATATTGCTACGCTGCCCATGAATCACGCTTGCACCAAAATGATAGATGCAAGCGTTTTGCTCTATGTTTAGTTTTGACAGTTCGCTTTCGCAGTCTCGCTCCATGGGGCAAGCTGTTCCAACTGTTCATCTGACATTTTAGCGTCTGGCCGCTGTGATAAGAGATATGTCAGATATTTGTAGGTATTCAGGTCATTCGCTTTTGCCATCTCAACCATTGTATACACAATAGCGCTAGAGGCAGCTCCCTTCGGGCTGGCACTGAACAGCCAGTTTTTCCGGCCAACAGTGAATGGTCTGATTGCATTCTCGCTAAGATTATTGGATAAACTGCAATGACCGTCTTCCAGATAGGTCATCAGGGTGTCTTTCCGATTTTGGGCATAGTTCACCGCTTTCGCCAAACGGGTTCCCTTGTTTGGACGCTGTTGATCCAGCCAATTCCAGAATGCCTCCAGTATCGGCTTCTCCTTTTCAAGACGGAACTGTTTTCTCTGCTCCGCAGTATGATTTTTTGCTTTTGAGTACCGCTCACAATCAAACAGCTTGGAGCAGAACTGTACTCCCTGCACTGCCGGAAGGCTGTAATCATACTCTTTCCCTTTCGGTATGGCATCTGTGAAGTAACGTCTCACATGTGCCCAGCAAGAGCATCGTTTGATATCCGGCAGATTGTTATAACCCTGGTATCCATCAGTCTCCAGATATCCGCTGAACCCCTGTAGGAAAGATGCCGCATGGAACTTTGCCCTTGTCTCTGTGTAATGATAGAGCAGGATCGGCGGAAGCCCATCTTCTCCACTGCGGAAGAGCCACATCCAGGAATCTGTTTCAGGATTGCGCTCCGGCTCATTCAGTACCTGAACCCGGGTTTCATCTGCCATCAGATATTTACGCATCCGTAACTGACGGTGAAAATAATCATAAACATGACAGAGGTAATTCTCGGCACAGTAAATGATCCAGTTAGCAAGCGTAGCCCGGCTTAATGGGACACCCAGCTGCTTCCATTCCGATTCCTGCCGGTTTAATGGCAGACCATTCTGGTACTTCTGGTGCATTGCCCATCCTACAACGGATTCCGATGCATAACTTTCTGGGATCAATGGTTCCTGGACAGGCGCTTTGACAAATGTCTGATCATCTGGGTGTTCCTCTGATATGGCACATTCCGGGCATTTATAGGTTTCACGATAGATATTTACTACTTTTCCTTTGGCAGGGGTAAAGCGAAATTCATGGCGGACGAATTCTTTCCCAATACATTCCATCTGCGTTCCGCAGGTTGGACAGTTTCGCTCCTCCTCCGGAAGAGAAATGATCTCGTCGCAGGAAGGAACATTTTTAAAGAGATCTGCATGTGTCCGTCGTGCTTTTCGCTTATGTTCCGGAACAGTGATGTCATCAGGAAGTTCCTGTTTCCATGTCGGATCTGCTTCCTGCTCGGCTTCATCAAAAAGATTCAGCTGACCATCGATATCTTTCCGTTTTTCACTGGAAGTACCAAAAAGCTTCTTCGTGAGATATTCAATCTGCTGACGAAGGTTTTCTTTTTCCAGACGGTCTGCTTCCAATGTTTTTTGTAAAGACTGAATCAGTTCTGTCTGTGTGGAAATCGTCTTATTCAGTTGGTTGATCATGTCCTTGTACGCGAGGATTTTTGAATCTTTTGAATTACCAGCCATATGTTTTCTGCTCCTTTTTCACTGCTCTTATTATACCATAAAAAGCAATGAAAAAGAAGCAGAAAACCCAGCATTTACAAGGGATTTCAGACATGATATAGGGTGAGAACCCCCTCCGTTTCTGTTGGTTGGCATAGATGTTTTACGCGATCATTCCGTAGGTTTGAATGCCTTTGGTTGTTCGATTTCAAGCCCGGACATGAGCCAGTCGAATTGCTGCCAGGTCAATTGTTTTACTTCCAACTGATTTCTGGGCCAGCGGAATCTTCCCTGGACTTCCATACGTTTATACAGCAGCACAAATCCGTCAGATTCCCAGAGCAAAGCTTTGATCCTGTCACAACGTTTTCCACAGAAAAGATACAGGGCACTTCGCCTTGGATCCATATGGAGTTGATCCTCTACAATAGCACACAGCCCGTCAATGGATTTCCGCATATCCGTTCTGCCTGTTACGATATAGATTTCATCGGCGGCTGTGATATCCCCTAACATTCCAACTCCTTCACAATGCGAAGCGTTTGAGCCAGAAGCTGAGGATCTGTTCCATTTGGTATTGTTAGATGAAAGCTTCCTACAGACAGCTTCATTGGCTCTGCTACGGAAAGGTTATTTCTTTCCGTAGCTACCGGAATCACATTTAATGGCTGTTCATATTGGAGCGGGTCAGTATCATGAAAATCCACTCTGACAACTTCCTGGTTTTCCGGTGCACGATAGATGCGTCCGGTTGACGCTGGCAAATCCACACAACCTTTCTGACGCAGCCTTTTTACCCAGTTGTAAAAAGTTCCCGGTTTGATGTCGTGTTCCACACACCATTGATGATCTGTCAATCCACTTTGACGGCATTCCATGATGAGACGGTATTGTTCTTCGGCAGGTATTCTTTTGCTTCTCATGAGCACACCTCCATAAATCGGATAGAGTAAAATGCTCGCATCTATCATTTCTGGCAAGAGAAGATAAAGTGAAATGCTTGCATTTTCTAATGATTATTATGGAATGATTTTTAGGGCAACACAATCCGTCGAATTATTTTGCGCTTACCATTGACGGAAGAACTAAAAGAAACATTAGAAAAACAGATTGAGTGTTTTAATCCGCAAGAACCGTTGTTTTTGCTGATTGATTACTTCCGTGTCCGTTTTCCTACTACTACGGACGCATTAAAGATTATCCGTGATGTATTACAACTGAAAGCAGACTATATGCTTTATGAAGATTATGGAAAATACGGCTATGAAAGCAAATATGTGCTTGGCGACATCAACATCATGTGTTCCATGCAGGAGCATTTAGGGGTTCTGTTGGAACTGAAAGGCAGAGGTTGTCGGCAAATGGAAAGTTATCTGCTGGCACAGGAACGCTCATGGTATGACTTCATGCTGGATTGTATGACGGCTGGCGGTGTGATGAAACGGCTTGACTTGGCTATCAATGACCGAGTAGGGATATTAGATATTCCAAAATTAAAGGAAAAATACAAGGCAGGCGAATGTATTTCCTACTTCCGTATGCAGAAAGATTACAGCGGTACGGAGAAATGCGGTAATGATACACCGAAGAATACAGGCGAAACCTTATATTTAGGCTCAACAAGTAGCGAATTATATATGTGTGCTTATCAGAAGAATTATGAGCAGTATGTCAAGAATGGCACAGAGATTGAAGATACGGAGATTAAGAACCGTTTTGAAATACGTATGAAGAATGAACGAGCCTATTATGCGGTTGTAGATTTACTGACCTATCGGGACGCTGAACGTACCGCTTTTTCTATTATCAATCATTATGTACGCTTTGTTGATAGAGAGGACGATAAGCCAAAAAGTCAATATCTTTGAGGGAAAACCCGAAAGTAAACGTTATGAGTGGACGATTGCTCATGTCAAGGCAATATTGAAAAGTGAGGTTTATATCGGAAACAGTGTTCACAATATGCAGTCTACGGTATCGTTCAAGAGCAAAAAGAAAGTGCGTAAACCCGAAAGTGAATGGTTTCGAGTAGAAAACACTCACGAGCCGATTATTGACAAGGAAGTGTTCTATCGTGTGCAGGAGCAGATAAAATCAAGACGCAGACAGACAAAGGAAAAGGCAACGCCGATATTTGCAGGGCTTGTCAAGTGTGCGGATTGTGGCTGGTCTATGAGATTTGGAACGAATAAGGCAAATAAAACGCCATACAGTTATTATGCTTGCAGTTACTACGGACAGTTTGGCAAGGTAGATATGGTGTCGGTAGATTTGGAAATAGTTTTGCAGGTTTTTGAGAACCTGCTTTCTAATGCCATGCGATATGCGGATACTGCAGTTTCAGTTGCATGCCGTACAAAAGGCAAAAAACTTCTGATTACGGTCGCCGATGATGGTAAAGGATTTAATAGTAATGCCTTAAAGATTGCAACAGATCCATTCTATACCACTGAGAAAAAGTCTGAAGGAGAACATTTCGGATTGGGTCTTAATATCAGCAAGGTTTTGTGTCAGCGCCATGGTGGTGGCATTACCCTAAAGAACCAAAAAAATGGCGGAGCCTCCATTACGGTATGCTTTGGAATGAGAAGCCAAAAGTGAATGGGAAAGAAATATATTGAATTATTGCAATACTTTGACCTTTTTGTAAATATTTGTGGAGATTATTGCAATTAAAGGATAATGGGTGTATAATGTCAGCGACAATTATACAGACGGGAGCTTGTAAACAGGCTGAGAGGAAGGTGTGACCTTCGACCGAGAACCTGATTTGGATAATGCCAACGTAGGGATGCCTGATACAAGGATATTAGGAATAACAGAGTACGTTTTAGGAAGTTACCAAATCGGTAGCTTCCTTTTTTTATTGTCATGGAGGTGATTTGTATGGTGAAAATCAATGGTGAAAAGTTGGATGTTGCAGGCAAGACAATCGCAGAGTATCTTGCAACAACAAAATACGATCCCAAACGGATCGCTGTAGAACGAAACGGTGATATTGTTCCCAAGGCTCAGTATCCTGACACCGTTCTGGAGGATGGTGACAGTGTTGAGGTCGTTAGCTTTGTGGGAGGTGGTTAATCTGATACCGACAAAAGAAGCTTGGGACGTGGCACTAAAAGAACGACATGGCGAAGAGCTGCAGGAAAAGTTTTCGGCAGCGACAGTTGCTATATGTGGACTTGGCTCCAATATTGCCGTTTCACTTGCCAGAGCCGGCATTGGAAAACTGATCCTCATTGACTTCGACCATGTGGACATTTCCAATTTGCACCGCCAGCAGTACAAAGCAGATCAGATTGGAATATATAAAACGGAAGCGTTGTGTGAGAACCTGAAAGAGGTTGCACCGTATGTTGTGATTGAAACACATACCGTTCGTATCACAGAGGATAGTGCTGTGGAGCTTCTCAAAGATGCCGATATCATCTGTGAGGCTTTTGATGGTGCTGAAGCCAAGGCAATGCTGACAAACCTTGTTCTTGAGGTGATGCCCAAGAAATATCTTGTAGCGGCATCAGGGATGGCGGGACTTGGCAGTGCCAATACGATCAAAACGCGAAAAGTGACCAACAAATTTTATTTGTGCGGTGATGAAGTCAGCGATGTGAAAGACGGGATAGGGCTTGTCTCTTCCCGTGTGATGCTTTGTGCCGCTCATCAGGCACATATCGTTTTGCGAATCTTAGCAGAAGAATATGAAGTTTAACTGATATAAGGAGAATGAAAATCATGTCTTACAAGAAAATTTTAACGATTCAGGATATCTCATGTGTCGGTCAGTGTTCGCTGACCGTTGCGCTGCCAATCCTTTCTGCGTGCGGAATGGAAACCTGTATTTTGCCATCTGCGATCCTTTCTACCCATACTGCAGGATTTCAGGATTTTACTTTCCGTGATCTTACGGATGATATGCCGAATATCCAGAAGCATTGGCAGAAGGAAAATATTAAGTTCAGTGCCATTTACACCGGTTATCTTGGCAGCACAAAACAGATCGGCTATGTAAAGGATATTCTGAGTACAATGGGTACTTCCGATTGTGTTCGCGTGGTGGATCCTGCGATGGCTGATAACGGTAAGCTCTATCCGGCATTTGATGGTGAATACGTAGAAGCAATGAAGGAGTTGTGCGGTTCTGCAGATATTCTTCTTCCCAATATTACTGAAGCCTGCTTCCTGGCAGACATGGAATACCATGAAGTCTACGATGAAACGTATATCAAGGTACTACTTGAAAAACTCTCTCTGCTTGGAGCAAAATCGATTGTTCTGACCGGTGTGGGTTATGCTCCTGAAAAGACTGGTGTTGTCGTCTATGAAAACGGCGAGATGCGCTACTATGAGC
>ERZ780218.75-NODE-75-length-97817-cov-5.136014_pt1 | contig 97817 bp, 89 predicted proteins | sample MGYA00510975_ERZ780218 | MGnify/ENA primary metagenome ERZ780218 (study PRJEB29588, sample SAMEA2152063) | human gut metagenome | biome: human gut; feature: human-associated habitat; material: faeces | place: Denmark | collected 2008/2010 ... | reverse complement strand
AAGATATAAATATTAAACAGATTGAGGAAAATTGTGAAGACAGCAGATCACCGTTAAAGTAGCACAAATCCGCCCGGCGCATAAAATGTAATTAACAGCGGATAGAGCAGCTGAAACGTACGGTTGAAGTGGCACAGAGGAGAGTACGAAACGCTTTTGTGTCCGCAGGGGAGCTTTGACCGACTGCCAAACTGTCGCTGTTAAAATAGATAAAATGTCGGGAGCGGAACATTTTCTGTTCCCGGCATTTTATATTAAGGCAATACCGCACAATGACCGCTTAGCGGCTTTGCACACAATCTGACGAGAATTCTGCCTGCGCATCTTGCGCACAATCATTGTGCGGTATTACCCTAATTATCTGGTCTTTACTGCTGTGCAATAGTAGAAATACTGTAAAACTATTTATTTTAATTTGCGACCTTGCTGAGATTGTTCATTTCCCGGTTTACCTTGTCGGCAATAATAAGAATAAATTCTCCGTTGGTAGGATGCCATTCCGAGCGTGCAGCACAGGTACCGAAAATATCGGCTTTGTCAGATAAGGGAGCTCTTTGCCAGCCTTTTTGTATCACAGTCCGTATGTTTCTTTCTATGCTTGCCGTACTGGACTGGAATTTCTGGGATATACGGGGATATACGCATTTAGAAAAACTTCTGGTGTTTACCGGTTCCAATACCGCCATTTTTATAGCTTCCCTAAGGTATATGAAACCATTGTAATTCGGCGTTACACACAAACGAGACAGAATTTCGGATACATAATTGTGAAGCCGGCTGAGATATTCTGCTGCATTTTTTATATCGGTTTCTTTTCTTCCTAAATGACCGATGATTGAGCATGCGACATTGTCTGCATTAAGCGGTTCTTTAAGTACAGTGACGTTTTTGTCGGGTTTTATGCCGCTTTGAAAGAAACTGTCTTCCTGAACAATGTAATTGACGAGAGGCTTCGGATTGATTTTCAGCAGCTTTTCAATCAGCTTTTCAGGCTGACTGGTTTCCGATGTGAAAAATACTGCCGCCGGCTTGTTCTCCATTACTTCAAATAAGATTTCCAATGAGTTGCTGCTTGTTTCAATAATCTGCATCCCCTCGTTGCTCAATAACTGTGAAAGCTTCTTCAGCGAGCTGTTTTCTGTTCCGCCGATTATTATCTTCTGATTTACTTCCATATATCCTCCTATATGATTAAAATTAACAATTCAGATTATAACGTATTTATACAAGTATTTCAATGGATTGTTTTCTATTTAATTCTTTTGGAAATTTACGTTATAAATGAATTAATCTGAAGTTTATCGGCAATTAAAAAACGTCGGAAAATATTTGTTTGCCGTATGGATAAAAAAGCGTTTTTTGAGGTTTGAATTATAAGATGTTTTGTCAAAAATGCATAAGAATTGTAATAAAAATTAATAAAATAGTATAAAAATAACCGATTTATTATTTTGAACAGGTCGAAAAAGGTTGATGAAAATATCTGTTTATTAATGCTTTAAGTTAAAAGGCGCTTAAATATGGGTACAAATAGTATAAATTTTATTTCAATAGTTTATAAACAATTTATAAATACAAACAATGATGGAGAATTATTTTATCAAAAGTCAGGTTATTATACAGTAAAATTTTAATCGGTTCTTTTTGTGTAAAATTTTTTTATAAAATCTCAAAAGAATATTGACAACCGGACGGCATTGTGGTATAATGGATTTAAGTTAGTTTCTGCTAACTAGAAACTAATGATTTATTTTTAATGTCCGGTTAGCTTATGCTAATCAAGAACGATTTATAACTGTATTGTTATTTAGTTCAAATATACGCCGGATAATTTTATCAGTTTACTAAAAGAAAAAGTATTGTTGTTTTATATGTATGCGCCCTGATTCTGGAGGTATTGTTATGGTAAAAATCACATTAAAGATCGACGGAATGGCCTGCGGGATGTGCGAAGCGCACATCAACGACGCCATCCGAAAAGCATTTCCGTTAAAAAAGGTTTCTTCTTCTCACAGCAAGGGACAAACGGAAATTATTGCCGAGGCTCCGATTGATGAGGAAAAAATAAAAAAGGTCATCGGCGAAACGGGCTATAATCTTATTGGAGTACATACGGAGCCTTATACGAAAAAAGGCTTTTCGCTGTTTCGCAAATAATGGGAGGAAATGAAAATGCCGATTGTAGAATTTAAGAATGTGACCCGTGTTTACAAAAGCGGAGATCATGAATTGAGAGCACTGAATGGTATAAATGTTTCTTTGGAGGAAGGAAAGTTTGTTGTGATCCTTGGTCCGAGCGGCGCCGGAAAAAGTACAATGCTCAATATGCTGGGCGGTCTTGACAGCCCTACAAGCGGAACGATTACTGTTTCCGGAAAAGATATTTCAACACTTACAAGCAACGAGCTTGCCGATTACCGAGCTTCTACAGTAGGATTTGTGTTTCAGTTCTATAATCTCATCCCTACGCTGACTGTGTATGAAAACGTAGCGTTGGTGAAAGAAATCTCATCGGACGCGCTGGACGCAAAAAGTATGCTGGAGGAAGTCGGACTTCTGGACCATCAGAATAAATTCCCTTCGGAGCTTTCGGGCGGCGAACAGCAAAGGGTGTCTATTGCACGCGCTCTGGCAAAAAATCCGAAAATACTGCTTTGCGACGAGCCGACGGGAGCTTTGGACTCGGAGACCGGAGTTATGGTTTTGAAGCTGTTGCTTTCTATGGCAAGAAACTACGGTAAAACTATTGTTATCGTGACACACAATCAGAATATTGCAAAAATGGCGGACGTAGTGATTAGGGTGAAAAACGGTAAAATCAAATCCTGTGAAGAACAGAAAAATCCCATGAGTGCAGACGAGGTGGAGTGGTAATCGATGCTTATAAGAAAACTTTTTCGTACCGCTTGGAAATACAAATCACAGTTTATTTCCATGATGATAATGATCGCTATCGGTACCGGTATTTTTCTCGGCTTCAATATTGAATGGCAGAGCATCGAAACCAATACCTCAGCTTTTTTTGAAACGACGAAATATGCAGACTTCCGGTTGTATTCCGAAACCGGCTTTTCTGATGAGGATGTCAGTGCAATACAGAAAATCTACGGCATTGACGCCGCAACAAGGTATTTTTCCGCAAATGCGGATATTAAGGACAGCAATAAATCGGTTTTTTTGGATGTATCCGAAAATTACAGCGTTTCTACTGTGATTGTGACGGATGGTATGGATTACAGTTCCGATTCCGATGGCATATGGCTGTCGGATAGATTTGCTGAAAAGAACGGCTATGCTGTAGGAGATATCTTTACGCTTACCTATAAAGGAACAGAAATCAGCGGTGAGATCGCAGGACTTATAAAAAGCGGCGAGCACATGATATGCGTAGCCGATCAAAATCAGCTGATGCCCGATTTTGAATCCTTTGGCTTTGCTTATATATCACCGAAAAAGCTGGAAAATGCTTTGGGAGAAGCCTTGTATCCTCAGATAAACGTTCGTTCCGATCTGGATAAGCCGGAGCTGGAAGAAGCCGTCAAAAACGTTTTAGGAAAAACGATTCTTGTAACCTCAAAGGATGACCATATATCTTATGCGGGAGCTAAGAGCGAAGCTGAGGAAGGCAAGACTATGGGGGCGGTTCTTCCTGTGCTGTTTCTTGCCATAGCCGTACTTACTATGGTTACTACTATGCAGCGTATTGCGGTAAACGAAAAGGTGCAAATAGGCACGCTGAAAGCTTTAGGCTTCAAAGACCGGCGTATTTTACGGCATTACACTGCTTATGGCCTGGTTATCGGAGTTATCGGAACCGCATTAGGAATTCTGATCGGCTACGGAATTGCCGCTTTGATAATCAGTCCGGAGGGAATGATGAGCACATATTTCGATCTGCCGGATTGGTCGCTTTATATGTCGGGTTTTTGTCCTCCGCTTCTGATTCTCACAGTAATATTGCTTACCTTGATCAGTTTCCTTTCTGTAAAAAGAATGCTGAAAGGCACAGCGGCCGAGGTCCTTCGTCCTTATGAGCCTAAAACTATGAAGAAAAGTCTTATTGAAAAATTACCGTTATGGGAGAAGCTTTCTTCCGGGGTAAGATGGAACGTCCGGGATGTACTCAGACACAAAGCGCGTTCCGCAATGACTCTGATAGGTGTTGTAGGATGTATGCTGCTTCTGGTAGGAGGGCTGGGTATGAAAGATACAATGGAAGAGTTTATGCGGATGCTAAACGATGAAATTTGCAATTATACCACTAAGATCAATGTTTCAGAGACGGTAGACAACGATGAGATAAAGAAGTTTGCAGAAAGCGTAAACGGTGATTGGGTCTCGTCATTCGGTATCAGCTATGAAGGTGAAACTGTCACAATGGAGGTGTATCACGCAGAAAGGGATAAAGTTCGTTTTATCGACGGCAGCAACAGCCGTCTTGAACTTAAAGACGATGGGATATATCTTTGCATGCGGCTTGCAGATACCGCTTCTATCGGCGATATTATTGAGATTTCGCCTTATGGAGGTGAGGAAACCTACCGTGTGAGAGTAGCGGGATATCAGCGCTCGATGATGTCGAAGAATATCGTCATGACTGACACTTATGCCGAAAGTGTGGGGATTCAATATCATATCGGTTCTGTTTATACAGACGAACCGGCAGAGAATATTGAAAGCAATTCCCTGATTACCGGAAAGCAGGACAAGCAAATGCTGATGGATACTTATGACAGCTTCATGGAAATTATGAATTTAATGGTGATGATTATTGTTTTGGCGGCGGTTATTCTTGGTACTGTTGTGCTGTATAACCTAGGAATAATGAACTATGTGGAGCGCAGCCGTGAACTTGCAACCCTCAAAATTCTGGGGTTCCGTGATAAGCATATCGGTAAGCTTCTTATCAGTCAGAATATTTGGCTGACGTTGATCGGTGTTGTGATAGGGCTGCCTGCCGGCGTCGGTGTGCTGAAAATCCTTCTTCTGGCTTTAGGCGATGAATATGAATTGAAAATGTCGCTGGGAACGCTGACATATTCCGTCAGTATTGTGGTTACTTTCGGCGTGTCACTGATCGTAGGCTTTATGGTTGCAAGGAAAAATCGTAAGATAGACATGGTTGAAGCGTTGAAAGGAGCCGATTAAACAGAAATATCGGCGTGATCGCCGATAAGAATTTTCGTACAGAGATATGATAAGGAGTGATATAATGTCGGAGGAATTGATCGTAAGACACTGCTCGCCAACACTTGCCGGAATGAAAACAGGAAATATGTTTAACTGCGCCTATTCGGATGTGACCGAAATGCGTGACGCCGTTCGCCGATGGAACCGATTGCTCGGTAAAAAAGGATTGCGGGTTCTTCCTCTTCGGTTTAAGAATAATCGCGCGCTTATTTATATTTACCGTCCTGCACATCTGCTTCGTGATTTACAGCATGAAACGGCCTGCCGTTTGCTGCATGAGCGGGGATATGGTATAGAAACGCCTGAACAATGTATTGCGCAGCTTATCAAACGGTTGTGCGTATGCGAAGAATTTCCTCATGAGATAGGCCTTTTTCTGGGATACCCTCCGGAGGATGTCTGCGGGTTTATCGAGAATAAATCGGAAGGATGCAAATGTGTCGGCTGTTGGAAGGTTTACGGAGACGCCGATGCGGCTCAGAAAGTCTTTGCTAAATATAAAAAATGCACAGCAGTTTACTGTACGCTGCTTGCTAAAGGAATGTCTGTCGAGCGGCTTGCTGTTGCCGTTTGATATAAAAAGTAAAATTTTTGTAGGAGTCTGTATATACTTTTTTGGCATATTTGTCTTTTGACTGTGAAAAACATTTACCATAGGTCAAAAGTATGTCTGAAAATACGTGCATATTTCCTATGTGAACACATTCTAAGAAAGGTTGGGTACAATATGAGTAAAATAGCAGTAGTTTATTGGAGCGGAACCGGTAATACTGAAGCAATGGCGGCAGCTGTTGCGGATGGCGCCAAAGAATCGGGTGCAGAGGTAACAATGCAGACCGCTGCCGAGTTCAACGAATCTATGATGGACTCTTTTGACGCCGTTGCTTTCGGTTGTCCGTCCATGGGAGCGGAAGAATTGGAAGAAAATGAATTTGCACCTATGTTTGAAGCCTGCAAACCAAAGCTTTCCGGTAAAAAAATCGCTTTGTTCGGCTCATACGGCTGGGGCGACGGAGAATGGATGCGTAACTGGGAGAAAACCTGCAAAAATTACGGAGCTGTTCTTGCCTGTGATTTTGTTATCTGCAATGATGCGCCTGATGACTCTGCAATCGTAGCCTGCAAAAACCTCGGAAAAGCGTTGGTATAAAATCCGATTCCCGATAATTGTGTTTATAAGCTGTTAAAAGAATGCTCAATGCTCTTAAATCTGATTTACATAAGGCGATACTGCATAATCATTGTGCGGTATCGCCTTAATATTAATTTCACTATAAAAATCGGGCGACCCGATACGGATCGCCCGGTTTGCTATGGTTTTGTTAAAACTGTCTGTTTGTATAGATACGGTGAAACCTACCAGGGTCTGACTGTACCTACGATCTCGGTTATGCTCTTTATCCCGTTTTCATCGCACCATTTGTCAAGACCGTCGATAATTTCGATAGGAGCATAAGGATTGGAAAAAATAGCCGCGCCTATCTGGATCGCGCTTGCACCCGCCATCATCATTTCAACTGCGTCCTCATATGTGGAAATTCCGCCCATACCGACCACCGGGATATTTACGGCGTTTGAAACCTGCCAGACCATTCTTACTGCAATGGGAAAAACGGCGGGACCGGAAAGTCCTCCCACGTTATTTTTCAGAACAGGTCTGCGTGATTTAATGTCGATTCTCATTCCAAGCAGGGTGTTTATAAGGGAAACCGCATCGGCACCGTTTGCCTCAACTGATTTGGCTATATCTGTAATACTTGTTACATTGGGAGAAAGCTTTACCATCAATGGCTTGTCAGATGCGTCCTTTACGGCTTTTGTGACCTGTCCCGCTATGGCGCAGTCTGTTCCGAATGCCGCACCGCCTTGCTTTACGTTAGGACAGGATATATTTAGCTCTATCATGTCAACGGCTGAGCCTTTAAGCATTTCTGCAAGTTCGGCACATTCCTCGATCGTAGAACCGGCGATGTTCGCAATGATCCTTGTACCTTTTGTGACCAGGGAGGGAAGCTCATAGCTAAGAAATTTTTCAACTCCGCCGTTCTGAAGTCCTACTGAATTAAGCATACCTGCAGGGGTTTCAGCTATTCTGGGACCGGGATTTCCCTGACGTTCATGAAGAGTAGTTCCCTTGACTGAAATTCCACCCAGTCGTGAAAGCGGATAAAACGGCTCATATTCTCTTCCGTAGCCAAAAGCTCCGCTTGCGGGAATGACCGGATTTTTAAATTCTACTCCGGCAACGTTTACTTTCAGATCAGCCATTAAAATCCACCTCCTTGCTGTCAAATACAGGTCCGTCCTTGCAGACGTGTGAATATATTTCTTTTCCGTCCTTTACAGTTCGGCATACGCAGCCAAGACACGCGCCGACTCCGCACGCCATTCTCTGTTCCAGGGATACCTGTGTTTCGATACCGTGCTTCTGTGCAATATCCACTATTCCCCTGAGCATTGGCATAGGTCCGCAGGCGTATATTATGTCTGCTTTTTTGGACTTTAAATACTCTTCCAGGGCAGCCGTTACAAAACCGTGGATACCGGCAGTACCATCGTCAGTACAAAGAATGGTCTCACATCCTGCCGCCTTGAAATCCTCCTGCAAAATCGCAACTGCGGCAGTTCTGAATCCGCTGATAACTGCGGCTCTCTCACCGTATTCCTTTGCGATACCCAGCATAGGCGGAGTACCTATTCCGCCGCCTATGCAGAGCGCCTTTTTATCAGATCCAAGCACCTTGAAACCCTTGCCCAGAGGGGCGATAATATCTATCATATCTCCCTTGTTAAGCTCGGAGATCTTTTCGGTACCTTTGCCTCTCACCTCAAACACAAAGCGTATAGTGCCCGTTTCTTTGTTAATGTCGCAGATAGAGATAGGTCTGCGAAGAAAAAATCCCTCGGCGGCGATTTGCGCAAACTGCCCCGCCTGCGCTTGGGCGGTGATTTCCGGACATTTTACGGTAATATCGAAAATTCCTCTAGCAGTTGCGCACTTTTCGGTTATAGGGTATTTTCCCTGCTTGTACATCTGATCAGTCCTTTCGGTTAATTCCGGTATTGTTTCACAATGTCTTATAATTTTTATTGTTTTTTATATGAAGCCAGGTAGCTTCAAAAATTCATAAGAGCGCTTCAAAAGCTATATATATATATTATCGCTTTGAAAGTGCTTTATTATGCGTCTTGAGGTTTGCTGTTCAATTGGACTTCGTTTGCTTTTGAAAGCCCGGGCTTGAACACAATTAACCTAAAAATACAGGCGGAATGTCCGCCTGTATTTCATTATTCCAGCGTGATCTTGGGAAGATACGATATAATATCTTCCTTCATTCTGATGACTTCTCGTCTTGCTGCCTGAGCGTATTCATGCTCGTCGCACTCTTCCTTCTTGTAAGCGCACATTACGGCTCTTGACGAGTTTACGATAGCTCCCAGACCGTTTTTGTCAAAGCCCTTTGAAACGCCTTCGGCTCCTCCTCCCTGAGCGCCGTAGCCGGGAACAAGGAAGAACGTGTGAGGAAGCGCCGCTCTCATTTCGGCAAGCTGCTCGGGATAGGTTGCTCCGACAACAGCTCCGACGCCGGAGTATCCGTACTTTCCAAGCACGGTTTCTCCCCACTTTTCGCACATATTTCCCATCGTGGCGTATACTGTCTTATCTCCTATCATCAGATCCTGAAGCTCGCCCGATGACTTGTTTGAGGTTTTGACCAGAACGAAGATTCCCTTGTCGTAAGCTCTGCATTTTTCAAGCAGGGGGGCGATACCGTCGGTTCCAAGATACCCGTTGACGGTGAGAGCGTCTGCTCCGAATGCGGATATCTCTTCGCCGCATACGTCAGTAAAACCAAGGTGAGCGGCAGCATAAGCGTCCATAGTTGCGCCTATATCATTCCTTTTACCGTCGGTTATAACGAACATACCCTTTTGCTGAGCGTATTCAATGGTCTTGCAGAGAGTCTTGACACCCTCCCAGCCGTACATTTCGTAATAAGCCGCCTGAGGCTTTATCGCAGGGCAGATATCGTGGATCTCGTCGATAATGCCTTTATTGAACTCAAGAATAGCCTTGGCCGCCGCCTTCAGGGTCTTTCCGTATTTCTTTACTTTCTTTCCAACGATATAGGCCGGAATATATTCAAGCTTGGGGTCAAGACCGACGACTGAAGGATTCTGCGTCTTTACAATATTTTCAATAAGTCTGTCAAATGACATTTTTCATCTTCCTTTCATTATTTTCAGAAAAGGCTCTAAAGCTCGTATACTATTTTATCTCCGCAGATCGTATAAACGTTTCTGCCTTTTAACCGTTCGCCTTTAAACACAGTATTTTTTGATTTAGAGTGCAGCTGTTGGGGGACGACCTCCCACTCGCAGTCGGGATCAAATATACAAAGTTCACATTTCTCTCCCTCTTTGATCTTAACGGGGAGCAGACCGAGAATTTTTCTGGGATTTACAGACATAAGCTCAGCGATCTTTGAAAGGCTTGCTTTTCCGGTATGATAAAGCCGGGTAAGCGTAACGGCAAGAGATGTTTCAAGCCCGACCACGCCGTTTGGGGCATTTTCAAAATCGGCTTTTTCCTCGGCTGCATGTGGTGCATGGTCTGTGATTATGCAGTCTATAGTTCCGTCAAGCAGGGCGTTTTCTATTGCCTGTCTGTCCTTTTCCGTTCTCAGGGGAGGAGACATTCTGTAATCTGCATCCCGCTTCAGCAGCTTTTCATCCGTGTAGGTAAAGTAATGAGGCGCAGTCTCACAGGTAACTTTTATTCCGTCTTTCTTTGCGGCTCTTATGATATTGACCGATCCGCAGGTGGAAACGTGACAGATGTGTATATGAGCCCCGCAGGAAGCTGCCAGAGCTATCTCCCTTGCGGTAATATAATCCTCCGACGCCCTGTCCATACCTTTTACGCCCAATTTTTTGGACACTTCACCTTTGTTTATGATTCCGCCGTTTATTATATCAAGATCCTCGCAGTGTGAAAGCACAGCCATGCCGTTCTCAACCGAAAGCTCAAGTGCACGGCGCATAAGCTCAGCATTTTCCACAGGTCTGCCGTCATCGGTGACAGCGAATACTCCCGCTTTTTTCAGCGCGTCGTAATCGCACAGCTCTTCGCTCTGCATACCCTTTGTGATGCACGCCGAGGTGTAAATACCAATACCGGTCTGCGCGCCTTTTCTCAGGATATAGTCTACGGTTTCAGGATTGTCGCAGGCTGGTCTTGTATTCGGCATAAGCAGAACGCCTGTGACGCCTCCTGCCTTTGCAGCGTCAGCTCCTGTAAAAATATCTTCCTTGTGAGTAAATCCCGGGTCCCTGAAATGGACATGCATATCGAACAGTCCCGGGAATGCAATAAGTTTTGATTCACAGTCTATAACTCTGTCAGCGCCGCAGCACACGCTGCCGATTTCGGCGATCGTTCCGTCGACTGAAAGAATATCTGTAATTTTGTCAAGTCCTGTCTGAGGGTCTATTGCCCGCACGTTTTTAATTAAAAGCTTCATCAGTTCTTTTCCTCAAATGATTTGCCCTTAGCGTAAAGGTCAAGGGTCTTTTCCGGCATTTCACAGTTGTAAAGCTTGTTTGAGCCGTTTACAAGGAACGTGACGGTGCATGGCTTTTCCTTGTCGGCATCGGTTGCATCTTCTGAGGCGGACGGATCGTTAAGGTTTGTATAGGATATCTGAGCGAAGAACATAAAATCCATAGCTTTGTCAAATTCCGGAGCATGATTTCCCGGAAGGATAAACAGTTTGATCTTTCTTGCGTCTTCGTCTACTTTAAAGTAACCCTCTGCGATAACGCTTTCGTCGTCGGTCTGGGAAATCTTGAATTTGCTGTTTTCGTCAAAAGTCAGGGTAACGTTCTTGTCCTCGTCGTACCACGCACCCGAAATAAGCGTTCTTGTATCGCCTTCGGTAGACGGGTGGTTGAGCATATAGCTGCCGACGACTATTCCGCAGATTACAAAAACTATGAATATTAGCAGCAAAAAAAACTGTACTATCTTTTTTACCATACAAAAATCCGTCCTTTCAGGCGGAAAGCTCCGCCTTGTTGATTTCAGATCATCTCTCGGACCCGGTCAGAAAAAAGCCATAAAGTACCGGGTCATATGTGACGACAATATTTATTTTATTTCGAGAATAGCTCCTCTGTTTGCAGATGTTACAAGAGAAGCGTACCTGGCGGCATAGCCTGTTTTTATCTTAGGCTCCTTCGGTGTCCAGTTTTTCTTTCTTGCTTCAAGCTCTTCGTCCGAAACCCTGAGCTGAATACTGTTGTTATTGATATCAATAGAAATTATGTCTCCCTCTTTTACGAAGGCTATCGGACCGCCTACGGCAGCCTCGGGAGAAACATGACCTATGGCTGCGCCTCTTGTGGCGCCGCTGAAACGTCCGTCGGTAATAAGAGCCACCGTTGAGCCGAGTCCCATTCCTGCAATAGCTGAGGTCGGATTAAGCATTTCTCTCATTCCGGGGCCTCCCTTAGGTCCCTCGTAACGGATCACGACAACGTCGCCCTCGACGATTTTGCCGCCTCTTATAGCTTCTATAGCGTCCTCCTCGCAGTCGAATACTCTGGCAGGACCCTCATGAGCCAGCATTTCAGGCGCAACGGCAGAACGCTTTACAACGCAGGTGTCGGGAGCAAGGTTTCCTTTAAGCACTGCGATTCCGCCCGTTTCCGAATACGGATTGTCAATAGGTCTTATAATATCCGGATTTTTGTTTACGGCTCCCTCAATATTCTCTCCTACGGTTTTTCCGGTGCAGGTCATACATTCCGTGTCGATAAGGTCCTTTTTGGTCAGCTCGTTAAGAACAGCGTAAACTCCACCTGCCTCGTTAAGATCTTCCATGTATGTATGTCCTGCGGGAGCAAGATGACAGAGATTCGGAGTTCTCTTTGATATCTCGTTTACAAAGTCAAGATCAAGCTCTATTCCGCACTCGTGAGCAATAGCCGGCAAATGAAGCATTGAGTTTGTGGAGCAGCCGAGAGCCATGTCTGCGGTAATTGCGTTGATAAATGCTTCCTTGGTCATTATATCTCTCGGTCTGATATTCTTTCTGTAAAGCTCCATTACCTGCATTCCGGCGTGCTTAGCAAGCTTCAGTCTTTCCGAATATACTGCCGGAATCGTTCCGTTTCCTCTGAGTCCCATTCCCAGAACCTCGGTAAGACAGTTCATGGAGTTTGCCGTATACATACCCGAGCAGCTTCCGCAGGTCGGACAGGCCTTGTTTTCATATTCCTCAACGTCCTCAAGAGTATACTTTCCGGCGTTGTAAGCTCCTACTGCCTCGAACATACTTGAAAGCGAGGTCTTTGAGCCCTTGACGTGTCCTGCAAGCATTGGTCCGCCGGATACGAAAATGGTCGGCACATTTACTCTTGCCGCCGCCATCAGCAGACCGGGAACGTTCTTGTCACAGTTAGGAACCATTACCAGCGCGTCGAAGTGATGAGCCAGCGCCATACATTCGGTAGAATCTGCAATAAGGTCGCGGGTAACAAGTGAATACTTCATTCCCTGATGCCCCATAGCGATTCCGTCGCACACTGCAATAGCAGGGAACACCACGGGAGTGCCGCCTGCCATAGCAACGCCCATTTTAACCGCTTCAACTATTTTGTCAATGTTCATATGTCCCGGAACGATCTCGTTATATGAGGAAACTATGCCTACGAGAGGTCTTTCCATTTCCTCTTTGGTCATTCCAAGGGCGTTGAACAGCGATCTCTGCGGAGCTTTGTCCGCTCCGCCGCAGAAAAAGTTACAATCTTTGCATTCTGACATTTTAATTACCTCTTTTGCATTATTTATATTGATTATTATTTTATACGGTTATTCGGAATATGTCTGCGCCGCATGGTCGAGAACAGATATAAGCTTAGCCTCGAGAGGAGTGCCCTCGACGTCGTGACAGTATATCATAGCCAGCCCCATGTAATTCTCAGCGGCTTCATCGCCTCTGCAAAATCCGTAGAAATAAATCGTCTTACCGGAATAGTTTCTGTTCTTTGCCTTGAATAGCATTTTACCGCAGTTTACAAGCTCAAAGCTGTCCATTCCCTGAACTGTGCCTGTGCGCCTGAAGCTTGCAACGGCGTTATAAGCGAATTTTTCAGGCGTGATGCATATAATGGGTTTGTTGATATTGATATCCTTCTCGTCGCTTTCGTCAAACATATAAAGATGACACATCTCAGGCTCTGCATGGCTGTTGAACTCGGTAAAGCTTTCGGGTATCTCAAAGCTTGAAACTATGTCGGCATATTCGTTTTTAACTGTTTTCATCGCACCAATCGGCTGACTGCCTGAAGCCAGTACGTTTGCGGGAGTTGTTTTTCCGGTTGACGGCTTAACAGTCTGTGCCGCTGCGGAGGAAGTAGTATTTCCAACAGCCTGATCGTAGCTCTGCTGCGCCTTGTTTGCAAAATTTCCAAGAGAACTGTCTCCAGTCAGTCCCGCCTTCTTGTCGATTTCCTCAGCAGCTTTTTTGAGCCCTTTCATAAAAAGATCCATAAACCCCATGATTACCAATACTCCTTTGCTTGATTTTATTCTTTGTTTAAGCCAAGGAAAGCTGCGCCGATAATTCCCGCGTCGTTGCCCAGCTTGGCAATTACTATTTCGGTGTTCTTAGCCGAATTTTTAGTGTAGACTTCCTTTGCCACCAGCTCCTTGAGAGGAAGCAGCAAAGGATCTCCCTCGTTGCACACGCCTCCTCCGATACAAAGAATGTCGGGCTGGAAGGTGTTGATAACGTTTGTGATTCCGCAGGCAAGATACTTTATATACTTAGCGACTACTTCCTTGCCGGCTCTGTCGCCTTCTCTCATAGCGTTAAATGCAGTTCGGGCGGAGATCTTTCCGTCCTCCTCGTTCATTCTCCACATAATAGAACCTTTGTCCTCGAGCATAGCTTCTCTTGTCATTCTTACAAGACCAGTTGCTGATGAGAAAACCTCAAAGCAGCCGTGTCTTCCGCAGGTGCACTGCGGACCGTTGGGGTCGATAACGGTGTGACCTATTTCTCCGCCTGCAAAGTTAAATCCCGAATATATCTTTCCGCCAATGATTATTCCGCTTCCTACACCGGTTCCGAGAGTTATGCATACGGCGTCGTTGGCGCCTTTGGCAGCTCCTGCAACATATTCGCCGTAGGCGGCGGCATTGGCGTCGTTTTCTACAAAGCATGGCTTGTCAATGAAAGTTTTCATCAGTTCGACAACATGAAAATCAAGAAAGCCGAGATTGTTGGAATATTCGATAATACCATCGGCTGAATTCGCTGTTCCGGGAGTGCCTATTCCTACGCTTTCGATCTGATCGATGCTGAGTCCGGCATTTTCAACAGCCTTAAGAGCTACCGAAGCCATATCCTTACAGATGTCTTCGGCAGGTCTTGGAAGATTGGTTTTGCAGGTCGCCTTTGAGATAATGTTGAACTGTTCGTCAACAACGCCTGCTTTTATATTTGTACCGCCTAAGTCGATACCGATGTAATATTTCATAATTTTACTCCTTTTAGTGTTTATTTTTCAATTATGAGTCTGCTTTTGCAATTTGGACAGGCTGTTCTGAACTCATTTATGAACATGGGTTATAAAATTAGTTAATGCCATTTATATCTGGTTTCAAAGCCGCATTTATTACAAAACTATTTCAACAGCCGCTGCTATAACAGCAATAACGCCAAGCAAAAACGTAATTATCACTAACGTTTTTATATATGTTGAGAAAATTCAATTCTTAGACCTTTGTGAGAACAAACCTGCACTTGCCCTCTACCGCATATTTCCCCGTACCTGCCGGAATGAATATACTGTCGCCCTTTTTTGCCTTGACAATATCGTCGGCAATGATCTCAGCCTTCCCCTCCAGCACAAGAACGCTGTTGAACGATTTTTCATCGGCTTCAAGCACAGCCTTTGTTTCAACGTCAACACGGTATGTCGTAAAGTATTCGCAGGAGGAAAGCAGCTTGATCTTATATCCGTCCTTTTCCTCAACGGGCGTTTCCGGATATTGCTTTGCAGGGCATAGGTTTGTAACGTCCTTTGCCTTTTCAACATGAAGCTCTCTCGGCTTGCCGTCATTTCCTACTCTGCCGTAATCATATATTCTGTAGGTTGTATTGGAATTCTGTTGGATCTCGGCGATAAGAATACCTTTGCCTATAGCGTGAAGTGTTCCTGCTTCGATGAAAAATACATCGCCCTTTTTCACGGGAACTGCGTTTGTAACCTCAAGCAGAGTGTTGTCGGCAATTCTGGCAGCGAACTCTTCCTTTGATATTTCATGCTTGAAGCCGTAAAGCAGCGTTGCACCCGGATCGCAGTCGACAACATACCACATCTCGGTTTTTCCGTATTCGCCTTCGACCCTGCGGGCATATTCGTTATCGGGATGCACCTGAACTGAAAGATTATCCTTTGCGTCGATAAGCTTGATAAGAATAGGGAAATTATCGAATTTTTCGCAGTCGGTTCCGAGAACGGATCTGCCGGCTTTTTCAATATATTCCGCCAGCGTAAGACCGGCGTATTCTCCGTTTTCTACCACACTTGCCCCGTCCTTATGGCATGAAAGCTCCCAGCTTTCCGCAACTTTGTCGTAATCGCATTCCTTTCCGAAGTCATCGCGCAGCCTTGTACCGCCCCAGATATAATCCTTGAAAGCGGGTTTAAGTTTTATTATTGACATTAAAAAAATCCTCCATTGCAAATTTAATTACATTTAAAAATATTATATCACAGCGTCTGTTTTATGTCAACATTTGACCGTCTAAACACGTGGAAATCAATTTTCCGCATCAAAAATAAAAGGAATATTGTACAAAAAATGTTCGTGCAATTATTCTGTCCCGCCAAAAGCTGTTTTTAGAGTGCTTTTATACTTGAAAAAGGATAAATTTTGTTTGACTTACCGGCATATATATGGTATAATAAAATGTCATGTTATATCCGCTTGGCTGGAACCTGTGAATACGGGGGAATCTGCTATGGAGTTTTCTATACAAAACCAGACAGAAGAAAACACCAAAGGCGCAGCATATGTTCACTATGCGGCTTGGAGAGAAACCTACAGAGGGCGAAATTTCACATACTGTCAGCGGAGGAGAAATTACCGAGCCGGAAATGGTACCGGCACGATAAATTTGTATCAGAATCTGTAAGGTTTTATATATCTGAAATAAAGGAGTAATTTACAATGGGAAGACTATTCGGAACAGACGGTGCGAGAGGAGTAGCTATTACAGAGCTTACCTGTGAAACCGCAATGAATATAGGCAGGGCGGCGGCCATCGTGCTGGCAAAAGAAACCAACCACACGCCTAAAATTATTATAGGAAAGGACACCAGGATCTCAAGCGATGTGCTGGAGGCGGCGCTTGTGGCGGGAATATGCTCTGTAGGAGCTAACGCTCATATTCTTGGGGTCGTGCCGACGCCGGCGGTAGCAATGCTGGTTCAGAAATACGAAGCGGACGCCGGAGTGATGATCTCCGCGTCACACAACAGTGTGGAGTTTAACGGAATAAAACTGTTTTCAGGCTCCGGCTTCAAGCTTTCAGATAAGATAGAGGAAGAGATCGAATCGCTGATTCTGGATCATCCTGAACAAATGCGTCTGAAAGACGGCGTCGACATCGGCAGGGTTTTCTATGAGCCGAATGCAGAATGGGATTATATAAGGTACGTTATGAAAACCGTGGACTGCGATTTTAAGGGCATAAAGGTTGCGATAGACTGCGCAAACGGCTCAGCATCAAGGGTAGCGCCTAAGCTTTTCGAGGGCCTTGGAGCAAGCTGCGTATTCATCCATAACCAGCCGGACGGAACGAACATCAACGAAAACTGCGGGTCTACTCACATTGAAGACCTGCAGAGGACTGTGGTGGAGAAAAAATGCGATCTTGGTCTGGCGTTTGACGGCGACGCCGACAGATGCTTAGCGGTGGACGAAAACGGACAGCTTATCGACGGCGACAAGCTTTTGGCGATTTTCTCAAAATTCATGAAAGTTCAGGGCAAGCTGAAATCGAATACCTGCGTTGTAACTGTTATGAGCAATTTGGGATTTTTCAAGTTTGCGGAAGGCGAGGGCATTAACGCCACAACTACCGCTGTAGGCGACAGATACGTTCTCGAAAGAATGCTGCAGTTTGACTACAATCTGGGCGGCGAGCAGAGCGGTCATATTATTTTCCTTGATGAAGCAAACACAGGCGACGGCGAGCTTACCGGCGTAAAGCTGCTTGAGGTGATTAAAAAAACAAAGAAAAAGGCGAGCGAGTTAGCTTCCTGTATGGACTGCTACCCTCAGGTGCTTGTGAACGTGAAAATAACTGCCGATAAAAAGGGAATGTGGGAGAAATGCGAAGCGGTTCAGAACGCCATTCAGATGTATAAGGAAAAGCTGGGCGGAGACGGAAGAATTCTGGTGCGTGAGTCCGGAACCGAGCCTCTTGTCCGCGTTATGCTTGAGGGCAAGCGAACCGGTATTATTACCGAATATGCCAATAATATAGCTAAGCTTATCGAACAGATGTAAATCCGGTCAGCAGTTCGGCAGAAAATAAATAAGGGGAAGAAAATGAAAATCGTAATAATAAACGGACAGAATCACAAAGGCTCCACATATCACATAGGACGCTTGGTTGCGGAAAAGATCGGAGGAGAGATTACCGAGTTTTTTCTGCCGAAAGATTTCGGAGAATTCTGCTGCGGCTGTACGCAATGCTTTATGAAAAGTGAAAAGCTTTGCCCCCATTATGAAAAGCTTGCCCCCATAACCGAGGCTATAGACGGCGCAGATGTTTTGATCTTCACTTCGCCTGTGTACGTCTATCACTGTACAGGCTCGATGAAAGCCTTTCTCGATCATTACGGCTGGCGGTGGATGGTACACCGTCCCGAAGAGAAGATGTTTTCAAAGCAGGCAGTGGTAGTTTCCACGGCGGCAGGCGCAGGAATGAAGTCCGCCTGTAAGGATATCAAGGATAGTCTGTCCTTCTGGGGAGTACCTAAGGTATATTCTATAGGCGCGGCTGTTATGGCTACTTCGTGGGAAGATGTAAAGCCGCAGAAAAAAGAGAAGATCCGGCGTAAGGTTGAGAGTATAGCCGGAAAAATAAGAGCTTACGGAATAAAGACAAGGGTAAGCCTGAAGGGCAGGGTTCTTTTTACGGCAATGCATTTTGCAAACAGGAAAGGCTGGAATCCTGCGGACAGCGAATATTGGAAGCAAAAGGGCTGGACGGGAACGGCAAGACCATGGAAAAATAAAACAATAAAGGACAGAAAAGAATGCGTATAGCTGATAAGTGGAAGGATTATAAAATAATAGATACCACAGGCGGCGACAAGCTGGAGAGCTGGGGAGGAAAGGTGCTGGTGCGTCCCGACCCGCAGATAATCTGGAAAACTCCACGCAAAACCGATTTGTGGGCTAAGGCAGACGCCGTTTATCATCGCTCATCAAAGGGCGGCGGCGAATGGGAGTACAGAAAAAAGCTTCCCGAAAGCTGGAATATTTCATACGGTGAGCTGAAATTCGTTATCCGTCCTACTGGCTTCAAGCACACGGGACTTTTTCCCGAACAGGCGGTGAACTGGGATTACATGACGGATAAGATAAAAAACGCCGGCAGACCGATCAAGGTGCTTAATCTGTTTGCCTACACCGGAGGAGCGACTCTTGCCTGCGCAAATGCTGGAGCGCAGGTTTCCCATGTTGACGCTTCAAAGGGAATGGTCCAGTGGGCGAGAGAAAATGCTCACGCATCGGGGCTGACGGATAAGCCGGTTCGCTGGCTTGTGGACGATTGTCTGAAATTTGTTCAGCGTGAGATACGCAGAGGAAATTTTTACGACGGAATAGTCATGGATCCTCCCAGCTACGGCAGAGGTCCGGGCGGAGAAGTGTGGAAGCTGGAAGACTCGGTCTATGAGCTTGTGAAAACCTGTGCAGGAGTGCTTTCGGACGACCCTTTGTTTTTCCTGCTGAACAGCTATACGACAGGGCTTTCCCCGTCGGTTATGGCATACATTTTAAGCGAGGTTATTACCCCCAAGTTCGGCGGTAAGGTATCGGCTGACGAAATAGGACTTCCCGTTGAAAAGTCGGGAATGCCTCTGCCCTGCGGTTCAACGGCAATATGGGAGAGGTGACGAGCTTGGTTTTACCGGAAAAAATCAGATCGTTCATCGACGGCAGAAAATATACGACCGACAGAGTAGGAATGTCCGGCGGAAATGTCATTCTGTTTGACGACATGGCGCTTAAAATTGAAAAACAGAGCAGGGAAACAGAAAATTCATATGAAATTATGAAATGGCTTGAAGGTAAATTGCCTGTTCCCGGAATTATATCGCACGAGGTTGAAAACGGTATCGATTATATGCTTATGACAAAGATCGGCGGCGAAATGAGCTGCGACGACAGATACATGAAAGATCCCCGACAGCTGACCTCGATCCTTGCCGACGGAATAAAAATGCTGTGGAGCGTTGATATTTCCGACTGCCCATGCGGCAGCGGACTTGATGTAAAGCTTAAAGAAGCACGGTATCGTGTTGAAAACAATCTTGTGGATATCGAAAATGTCGAGCCTGACACATACGGAGAAAACGGATTTGAAAGTCCGGCGCATCTTCTTGAATGGCTTGAAAGCAACCGTCCAAGCGAGGAGAAGGTGTTTTCTCACGGCGATTACTGCCTGCCGAACATTTTTGTAAGGGGCGGAAAGATCAGCGGATTCATTGATCTGGGCAGAGCGGGAACCGCGGATCTTTGGCAGGATATCGCTCTTTGCTGGCGCAGTCTTGAACATAATTTCAGCGGGAAATACACAGGAATGAAGTATGACGGATATGATACGGATATGCTTTTTGAAAGTCTCGGAATAAAGCCTGACTGGGACAAGATACGGTATTATATTCTACTTGACGAATTGTTCTGAGGATCTTAAAATCATAAGGAGGAGAATAAAATGGCTGAATTCCGTACCGAGCGGCAAATGCTTGATCTGATAATCAATACGGCAAAAGAGGACGAGCGTATTCTTGCTGTTATGCTGAACGGTTCGCGTTCTGACCCTCACGTTGAAAGGGACGTTTATCAGGATTATGATATCGTGTATTTTGTCAGGGACGTTAAGCCTTTCTGGGACAACAGAGAATGGCTTGAAGAAAAGTTCGGAAAGATTGCAGTTTTGCAGACTCCCGAAACAATGAGCCTGGTGCCTCCGGACAACGACGGTAAGTTTGTGTTTCTTGCAATATTCGAGGACGGCAACCGCATAGATCTTACGGTAACCAGCGATCCGTACATCGACAACGGCGAGCCGGCGCAGGTACTGCTGGATAAGACGGGAGAATTATCCGGAATAAAGCCGAAAGACGACTTCTGGTTTATCAGACCGCCAACAGAAAAGCTTTTTGCGGACTGCTGCAACGAATTCTGGTGGTGCCTTAACAATGTGGCAAAAGGGATAGCCCGTGACCAGCTGCCGTATGCGATGAATATGTTCAACTGTGCGGTCAGGGATATGCTTGACCGCATGACCGAATGGTATATAGGGATCATCACGGACTTTAAGGTATCGGCAGGCAAGTACGGCAAGTATTTTAAAAAGTATCTTCCGAAAAAGCTTTATAAAATGTACGCCGGAACATACTCCGACAGTGATTACGAGCATATGTGGAATTCGGTTTTTACAGCGTGCGGACTTTTCCGTATAATGGCTGAGGAAATTGCGGAGAAATTCGGATATACTTATAATAAAACTGAGGACGGTAATATGACGGAGTATATGACAAGGGTAAGGAAAAGAGAATTGGCGCTGCGGTAAACATAATATATCAAGAGCGGGCAGATAAGCTTTTACCGAAAAACCGTGTAAAACATGGAAAGGAGGTATGCTCCCATCGGGAGCAGGAAGAACAATGAACACATTTTTAAAAGCAAAGAACCTGAATTTTTCATATATAAATGAAATGGAGGAGCCTCCCGTAAAAACCGAGGTGCTTAAAGGAATCAATCTTGAAATAAAAAAGGGCGAGTTTGTGGCTGTCCTTGGGCATAACGGCTCCGGAAAATCCACTCTTGCAAAGTGCTTCAACGCTATAAATATCCCGGAAAGCGGCGAGGTCATCGTTAACGGAATGGATACCAGGGACGAAAACAATCTGTTGTCTATCCGTCAGCACGTGGGAATGGTATTCCAGAATCCCGATAATCAGATAGTGGCTACAATAGTCGAGGAGGACGTCGCCTTCGCTCTGGAAAATATGGGCGTAAAGCCGGAAATGATACGCAAAAGAGTGGACGAGGCTCTGAAAACGGTAGGCATGTACGAATACCGCCGCCATGCTCCCCACAAACTCTCCGGCGGTCAGAAGCAGAGGGTGGCTATTGCAGGCATTATCGCCATGAGACCCGACTGTATTCTGCTGGACGAGCCGACGGCAATGCTGGATCCTAAGGGCAGAGCGGAGGTCATGAAGACAATAAAAATGCTCAACCGTGAGAACGAAGTTACTATAGTGCTTATCACCCATTATATGGAGGAAGCCGCTCAGGCTGACAGGGTAGTTGTTGTTGACGGCGGTGAAATAGTAATGGACAACGCTCCGAAAAAGGTGTTTTCTCAGGTTGAAACACTGAAAAATCTGGGGCTTGACGTTCCGCAGGTCACCGAGCTTGCTTACGGACTTAAAAAGGCGGGCTATGATATTTCTACCGAGATAATATCCGAGGAGGAATGTGCTGAAGCAGTGGCAAGGCTTCTTGAAAACAAAAATTTATAGGGGGAATACAATATGTGGCTTCTGCTGCTTTTAATGACAGGCTTTCTGATTCTGGACAAAACCGGAGTTTTAAAGTGCAATACGCTGTTTATGAGTATAGTGTATATTATAGGAATACCGGTAATGCTGTGCACTTATCTTGCGATAACGCTTTCAGCGCTAATTAACGTTGTTGTTGATTTTTCGCTGGGAAGCTGTATTATGTTGGCAATAAATCTTATGCTTGCTCTGCCGTCGCTGATATTTCTCATATACATACTTTTAAAAATATGTCGTTCGCCTATTGACAGAAGCCGTTTTAACGGAAGCGACGAGGATTATAATATTGCCTGTATGAAAAGACAGCGCACTATTCTCTGGGTGGTTTATCCGCTTTTCTGGGTAAGTATTGTTATTGCGCTGGGAATCGGACTGCATATATTAGTTATTGTCATAGGTGCATCGCTGCTGGCGATGAATCCTGCTTTCTGGCTTATTTCTCTGTTAACTCTCGGAATAGCTTTGGCTTGCTATGTTATTGCGGTGGCAGGATATATGTCAGTGTCGGTAGTTGTTTTTTTGCTGTTCTCTGTAATGGCAGGAATCTTTGTGATTATAACAGTTGCAATGACGGCAACTGCGCTTTACAGAATGAGGAAATTGTCAGGATATTCAATAATGAAAAATGTTGTAACGGTAGTTTCCATGCTTATTCCGGTATGGAGTCTGATAACAATGATAGAGTTAAGTGTGAAAATGCGTAAGATAAGCAAAAAAGAGGAATATGTCGATCTGTAATAAGACATATTCTGAAAACACGTCACATTCAAATAATTTTCTTGAAATCTACACAAATGTATGATATAATAATACGAACAATCGTATCGGATAAAAGGAAAGTAAAAATATGGCGGTAATTAAAACTGAGAATTTATCGTATGTCTACGGCGAGGGAACGCCTTTTCGCAAGGTAGCCGTGGACGATGTCAGTATAGAGATTAACGAGGGTGAGCTTGTAGGAGTTATAGGTCATACAGGCTCTGGCAAGTCTACGCTTATACAGCATTTTAACGGGCTTCTGAAGCCGTCCTCAGGTAAGATTTTTATCGACGGCGAAGAGCTCTGGGCGGATAAGTCAAGGCTCAGACCTATAAGATTCAAGGTAGGACTGGTTTTTCAGTATCCTGAGTATCAGCTTTTTGAGGAGACCTGTTATAAGGATATAGCTTTCGGACCCAAGAATATGGGGCTGTCCGAAGCCGAAACGGACCGCAGGATAAAGGAAACCGCAAGGCTTGTCGGTCTGCCTGCGGATATCCTTGACAAGTCGCCTTTTGAGCTTTCGGGAGGACAGAAAAGGCGTGTGGCGATCGCCGGAGTTATGGCGATGGAGCCGAAGGTTCTTATTCTCGACGAACCTACCTCAGGACTTGATCCTAAGGGCAGAGAGCAGATACTGGGACTTATAAGGGAGTACCACCAGGAAAAGAAGAATACGGTAATGCTTGTTTCCCATTCAATGGAGGACGTTGCAAAGAACTGTTCCAAAATATTGGTGATGAATTCCGCCAAGGTGTTCTGTTACGACACGCCGGTAAACGTATTTCACCGCTCACGGGAGCTGGAGGAAATGGGGCTGTCGGTTCCGCAGATAACCAGGGTTTTCAACAGGCTGAAAGCCATGGGCTACGATTTCGGAGAGGACGTTTATACTGTAGATTTCGGCAGAAAGCTGCTTTTGCAGGCTTTGTCCGGCGAGAAGATGATGAGAGAATGACAGGCGTTAAAGTTAAAAGACAGATGTCTGAGACCTATACGGTAGCAGCACTGCTTGCTTCGGCAGGAGGCCTTCTCGACGCTTACAGCTACATTTGCAGGGATCATGTCTTTGCCAATGCACAGACCGGAAATATAGTGCTGCTGGGGATTTCGGCTTTCAGCCGGGATTGGCTGGGCATGCTGAAATATATTGTTCCGATCATAATGTTCGCTTTGGGTGTGGTCATGGCTGAGTGGATAAGAAAACGCTTTGCAAATTCCCGTTTTCACTGGAGGCAGTGTATAATACTTATCGAAGCTGCCGTGCTTGCTGCCGCAGCGTTTATTCCTGTGGGAAAATACAATATTGCGGCGAATGTAATGATATCCTTTGTATGCTCGCTTCAGACCGAAAGCTTCAGAAAGGTTCATTCGATCAGTTTTGCTACGACAATGTGTACGGGAAACCTGAGGACGGCAACGGAGAATGTTTTCAGATACAGAAATACAGGCGAAAAAGAAGCTCTCGTAAACGGATTGAAAATTTACGGAATTATTCTGTTCTTTATAGCCGGTGTTATTCTGGGAGCGGCGGTTACAGAACTTTTAAGCAATCTTGCCGTGTTTTTTGCCGTAGGATTGCTGGCGGCGGTATTTGTTCTTATGTTTATTGACTGCGAAAAAAGCAAGAGTTTGGAATAAAATGAGGATCAAAGACCTGTAAACACAGGTTTTGCAACGTACGTTTAAGGAGGATGTACCTTTGTTAAAGGATATCACTATAGGACAGTATTTTCCGGGAGATTCACCCGTTCACAGAATGGATCCCCGGGTAAAGCTTGTGCTTACTATGGCTTTTATAGTAATGCTTTTTATGTCGTCCAGCTTTTACGGACTGCTGGTCGGTATCCTGTATACGCTCATGGCCTTTGCAGCATCGAGAATTCCGGCTAAGATGATGTATAAAAGCCTGAAGCCTATAGTTCCCATAATAATTTTTACGGCGCTTCTCAATCTGCTGTTTGTCAGAACGGGAGATGTGCTGTGGCAGTTCAAATTTATCAAAATAACCGAACAGGGCGTTCATACGGCAGTGTTTATGGTGGTGAGAATCGTTTGTCTGATCGTCGGTACATCGCTTCTTACCTACACGGCTTCTCCTATAGAGCTGACTGACGCTATCGAGCGGCTGCTTTCGCCGCTGAAAAAAATTAAAGTTCCGGTTCACGAGCTTGCTATGATGATGACTATTGCGCTCAGGTTTATTCCTACGCTTATTGAGGAAACTGATAAGATAATGTCTGCTCAGAAAGCAAGAGGTGCAGATATGGAAAGCGGCTCGATAATCCAGAGGGCAAAGGCGCTTATTCCTATTCTTATTCCTCTTTTTGTTTCATCTTTCAGAAGAGCTGAAGAGCTGGCTCTGGCAATGGAGTGCCGCTGTTATCACGGCGGAGAGGGAAGAACCAGAATGAAGCAGATTAAGACTACGGCGGTAGACTATGTAGCTGTAGCGGTAACCGCAGTTTTCATTGGGGCAGTAATTGTTATAAATGCGTTAGTTTAGGGGGGACGGCATGAGCTTTCTGACAGATATGGATCAGAACGACAGGCTGTCGCGGCTTGAACGCAGGCTGTGCAGACTTGAGGGCAGAAACTATAAGGGGGAAAATCAAATGTCCAGGCTTATTAAGGATCTGGTAGGTATGGAATGTACGATCGACGGCGATGATTTTTTTGACACCAGATGTACTATTCTCGACGCCGATGATGAATGGATAAAGGTAACTGTTCATGAAAAGAAAAAGGACTTTACAAAAATCGTGAGAATTGATACAATAGATAATATTACGCTTGACTGATATGAAAAATTTTTTAGTAAAAATGGCGTATAACGGCGCGGCTTATCACGGTTTTCAGCGGCAGAACAACGCTGTCGCCGTTCAGCAGGTAGTCGAGGAGGCGATAGAATCGCTTACCGGAAAGCGGGTCTCGATAAACGGCTGTTCCAGAACCGACGCCGGAGTTCACGCAAGAGAGTATTATTTCAGCTTTGAGATAGATTCCGGAATAAACTGCCAGGGACTTATATTCGGTCTGAACGACAGGCTTCCGGACGATATTGCAATTCTAGACTGTCGTGAAGTGCCGCAGGATTTTCATGCGAGATTCTGCTGCCGGGGCAAGGAATACAGGTATCTTGTTCATAACAGCGAGATAAAAGATCCGTTCTGTAAGGATACAGTATACAGAAGCTGGTTTCCGATAGACGCTGATAAGCTTGACAGGGCGGCTAAGGATTTTATCGGAGAGCATGATTTCAAGGCTTTCTGCTCTGCGGACTGCGATAAAGAAAATACGATAAGAAAAATATACCGCTTCGACGTAAGGCGTAATGGTGATATTGTAGAGTTTATCGTATCGGGCAGCGGATTCCTTTATAATATGGTCAGAATTATGGTCGGAACGCTGCTTTATATAAACGAGGGAAAAATCGGAGCGAATGATATACCGGCTCTGATTGAAGCAAAAGACAGGACGAGAGCAGGCATAACGGTGCCGCCGCAGGGACTGTATCTTAATAAGGTTTTTTATGATGATAAAGGATTTGACTGAACGTGAAAAAGAATAAAAACGAGAACGAGAAGGCGGCTTTGAGCGGCAGGGAGTCCGCAGACGGTCATGAAGGTGAAAACAAGCGCATAGAGGTCAGCTCCAGCGACGAAGCCAGAGGAAAAAAAATACGCAGAAAACGCGGCGGAGCCAAGAGTGAGAAAACCATAGACATGGAAGATCTCAGGCTCGCAAGAAAAAAGGAAAAGCGCCGCCGTATACTGAAAAAAACAATCATTATCCTTATAATCCTGCTGCTTGGGCTGGCGGTTTATATTACCCGCGAGCTTTGGATTCCGAAGCTGGAAGGGATTCTTGACAGACCTCACGATACTATCGTAAACGACGGAGTAGCTCAGTCGGGAAATTTTCCTATAGCTCTCAGCGGAGGATCAGTAAATATTATCGACCGTATGGATAACAATATTATAATAGCCGACGACAGCAGAATATGTTTTTACGACGGCAACGGAAAGCTAAGAAACACTGTCTACCACAGTTTCGGAAATCCTATGATAAAGACTGCCGGTAAGCGTCTGCTTTCATTTGACAACGGCGGCTATACCTTCAGGCTGTACAATAAAAGCGGAGAGGTGTACGAAAAAAACATTGATGACCAGATAATCTATGCGACCCTTGCCGAAAACGGAAATGCGGCTGTTGTTACCCAAACAGAAAAATACGTCGCCTGTATGACGGTATACGATTCAAACGGAACCGAGATTTACAGGTGGAGCTGCGGGCAGAGGATTATGGACATAAGCTTTACCGATGACGGAGCGGGATGCTATGTAAGCGCATTTACTTCGGAGGACGGGGAGATCATTTCTCAGATCCACTATGTTGAGTTTGATAAAACCGATGAGCTTATGAAGAGCGAAAAGCTGGATTCGCTTGTGTTCGGCGCTTGTGAAAACAAAGGCGGAAGGATATGGGCGGCAGGTGACGAAAAGTTTTATCTGCTTGACAAAAATGGAAAAATAATCGACAGCTACGAATATACCGCTGATATGATATCATATTCCTTAAGTGAGGAATGTGCTGCGGTTTCAGTAAGCGGGATGACTCGAGGAAATTCGCAGCTTGCAGTTTTCGACTGCGATTCTGATAATGTTCAGCCTGCGCTTATCAGGTGTGAAAAAGGAACGCCTGAAAAAGTCAGCTGCGTTGACGGTGAGGTATATTTACTCAGTTCGGAAGCTGTTGACGCTTATGACGTCAATGGAAATCTTATAGCTACCGCGGCAGTTTCGGCTGACAACACAGATTTTGTTTATTACAGCGACGCCGTTTATCTTATGGGATACCGGGAGGTAAATAAGATCGTGTTTCAGTCGTAGGATATTTCGGAAAGGAATGAACTAATGGCTTTTGCTCTTGATATAGGAGTTATTTTCATATTCACAGTTTCTGCGGCTATAGGTTATTGCCGCGGATTTGCGAGATATGCGCTGAAAATGCTGGGGACGATAGTCTGCGTTGTTCTTGCTCTTATTTCGGCGGATCTTTTGTCAAAGCCTGTATATGAAAGATTCGTCGAGCCGAGGATAGAGCAAAAAATAAGCGAGGATCTTGAAAAATTCAGCGTTGAGGATACGGTAAGAAATTATCTTGAAAAAAACGGCTGCAAAACGGAGCTGTCCGATGATCAGCTCAGAGAGGCGCTTTCCGACAGCGGAAGTATTCCTCAGGCGGTGGCAAGAGCTGCTGAAAACGGCGGAGCGGACAGCGCTCAGACAAAGCGTATTGAGGAGGAGCTCGATTCTTTTTTTGAGAACGGCTTTGTGCAGGAGGTGTGCAGGGGGCTGGGAATAGAGAATCCGGACGAAGCGATGGAATATTCCAAGGGGTTCGTTTACGATACGGTAAGAGCGCTGGCTTCCGAGAATAAATCGGAGGGAGCCGGATATATTACCGAAACGGCGGCGCCGTTGGTTCAGACGGTAGTAAAGTATATTCTGTTTGTAATAATTCTGATTGCTGCGGAATCAGTGCTGGCAATAATTTTTGCTGTTGCCGGAATTTTTGACAGAATACCTGCGGCAAACGGAATAAACAGGTTTCTTGGTCTGCTGGCTGGAATGGCAAAAGGAGCGTTATATCTTCTGCTTATCGGATTTATATGCTCCGTTGTCATCGGGCTAAGCGAGGATTATCCCGGACATTTTCCGCTTAATACTGAGTTAATAAACAAAACGTATATTTTCAGATATATATTCTATATTTTCTATAAATAAAAAAACGGGCCTTTATGGTCGGGGAAAGGAACAGATGAAATATGTTAATGTGTTCACGCTGCAAAAAAAGACCGGCTGTGGTGTTTATATCACAAATGAATGCCGCCGACCCCAGTCAGAAGCATAACGAGGGGCTTTGCCTTGTATGCGCTAAAGAGCTGGGGATATCGCAGGTAGATGATTATATGAAGTCGATGGGAATAAGCGAGGAAGAGGTTCAGGCGATGTCCGACCAGCTTATGGAGCTTACCGACGGCAACGATTTTGAGTTGGGCGGAAGCGGAACTATGCCAAGTTTTTTAAGCAGTCTTTTCGGAGGAGGCGTTCCGGGCGAGGGGCAGACCTCCGGTACTCCGGCTGAGCCGGGAAAAAGCCGTGGAACGTCCTCCAAAAGCGCTGACGCAAATGGCGAGAAGAAAAAAAAGCTGAAATTCCTGACTAATTACTGTACCAATCTTACTGAAAGGGCGAGAGAGGGCAAGCTTGACAATATAGTCGGCAGAGATAAGGAAATATCCAGAGTTATTCATATTCTTTCACGCAGGCAGAAAAACAACCCTTGCCTTATAGGAGAGCCGGGTGTGGGAAAAACGGCAATTGCGGAAGGCATAGCCCAGAAAATAGTCAGCGGCGATGTTCCGTTTCACATTAAGGACAAGGAGGTTTATCTGCTTGACCTGACGGCTCTTGTGGCCGGCACTCAGTTCAGAGGACAGTTTGAAAGCCGCTGCAAGGGTCTTGTGGAAGAGGTGAAGAACGAGGGAAACGTTATACTTTTTATAGACGAGGTTCACAACCTGGTGGGAACCGGCGACAGCGAGGGAACAATGAACGCTGCCAACATACTTAAGCCGGCGCTTTCAAGGGGCGAGGTTCAGGTAATAGGAGCCACTACATTCAAGGAATACCGAAAGTATATCGAAAAGGACTCTGCCCTTGAAAGACGCTTTCAGCCGGTTACCGTTTCAGAGCCTACCGTAGAGGACACAGTAAAGGTTCTTGAGGGAATAGCAAAATACTATGAAAAGCATCACAGGGTAAAAATCTCCGATCAGATGCTGAGAAAATGCGCCGTATTGTCGGAAAGATACATCAACGACAGGTTTCTGCCGGACAAGGCAATTGATCTGCTTGACGAAGCGTGCGCCGTTGCAAGCATAAGAAGTCCGGAACTTGAGGAATTCGATAAGCTTAACGAGGATCTTCATGCACACGAAAAGCTTGTTTCCGATTACGAGGCTACCGATACCCCTGATTATGAGATAATAGCTACTGAAAAAGCTGAGATACTGCGTATTCAGAACCGGCTTAAAGAAGTTGAGGATATAATAAAGAATATTCAGGTAACCGACGAGGATCTTTCCAAGGTAATTGAGCTTTGGACGGGTATTCCCGCAAACAAGATAGTTGAAACGGAATATGAGAAGATACGCAACCTTAAAAAGGCACTGTCTGCAAGAGTAATTGGACAGGAAGAGGCGGTGGACAAGGTAGCGAAGGCTATAAAGCGGACGAGGGTCCAGCTTACAAAGCGCCGCAGACCTGCGTCTTTTATATTTGTAGGTCCGACGGGAGTGGGAAAAACAGAGCTTGTAAAGGCTCTTGGAGAAGAGCTGTTCGACGCTACCGAACCGCTTATACGAGTAGATATGTCGGAGTTTATGGAGAAGCATTCGGTTTCAAAGCTTATAGGCTCGCCTCCGGGATATGTGGGCTTTGACGAGGCGGGACAGCTTACAGAAAAGGTAAGGCGCCGTCCTTATTCCGTTGTCTTGTTCGACGAGATCGAAAAGGCTCATCCGGACGTTATGAATATAATGCTTCAGATCCTTGACGAAGGAAAGATAAGGGATTCTCAGGGGCGTTCGGTTTCTTTTGAGAATACGGTTATAGTTATGACGTCAAATGCCGGCTCTACCGATAAGGATACGGGCGTAGGCTTTAACAAGACTGACGCCGAGGTTTCGCATGAAAAAGCAATGAAGGCTCTCAGGGAATTTTTGCGTCCGGAGTTTTTGGGAAGAGTGGACGAGATAGTCGTATTCAATCCGCTTACGGAAGAGAATTATGCGGACATTGCCGCTCTTATGCTTGATGAGATGAAGGAGCCTCTGGAAGAAAAGGGAATAAAGCTGGCTTACGACAGAGAGGCTTTAAAGCTTATTGCGCATAAGGCATACGGCAAAAAGCTTGGAGCAAGAGATATACGTCATGTTATCAGGGACGAGGTAGAGGATAAGGTTGCCGAGGTTCTTATTGACAGGGGTGAAGGATCGGTATCTGCTCTGGGTATAACGGTAAAGGACGGAGAATTATCTGTTGACGCCGTTTGATAAACAATTTTACAGCTTTAACGGGCGGACACGGTTTATTCCGTGTCCGCCCGTTTTGCAGGTACAGTCTTTATTTTATATAGCATTTAACAGTGGTTTCAAAATCGATGATCTGTTTCAAAACATCAAAATTCTCCGAATAGTCAAGATATATCTGAGGATAATAAAATTTAATAAGCCGGTAACAGTTGAAGCAGTCGGTACCGTATTCATAAAACGCTTTATCTGCCGCCGCTTTGCAGTCTTTTTTGATTTTACGGCTTACACTCTCTTTTAGATTATCTTCATTGAAGCTTGTAAGAATGTTTGTATCGGTCAGAATGTTAACGTCGATATCGGTTTTATAAACAAGTCTGTTGTCTTTCTTAACGAGCTTGTTTTTTACGCTGCGCTTTTTAACCGTTACGCCTATCTGTTTACCGTCTACCTGGGTGTTGACTACCGTTTCTTTCATATGATCCGTGAGCCAGTTCAATCCCTTTATTTCATCTTCATTTATAAAGCCTTTTAATTTTCCACCGCCTATAACTGCGGATTTCTCAATCGTAATAAGCTGTTCAGCGGCTTGAGAACCTTCTTCCGAGCCTCCGCCTTTACTTTCTCCGCTTTCAGAGGCTTGTGAGCTTTTCCGCTGAGAACTGCTGTCAGATTTGCCTGATTCAGATGAGCTTTCGCTCTGTGATGAATCAGCGTTGCTTTGGCTGCTTTCATCCTGCTGCTGAGAAGAATCGTTATACTGTTCCAAATCGTTGGGCTGAGAAGGGTTGTTCTGGTCCTGAGTTGAAAGCTGTTTTACTGAAACAACAGGCAAAACAGTTGATTTATCAAGTGATTTCATTGAATTTATAAAGTGAAGCATATCGGAAAATACTGTTTCGCCGTTTCTATAATACATATCTAAGATTTCGGTAAAGTTTTCAGAAGCCACGGCTCCTGCGGAAAGCTGTACCTCCATAATTTCTTTCGCCGTATTTTCAGCCATTAAAACCGAAACTCCCAGGTAATTGTCTTTGTTTTTTATAAAGTATCCCAAAAGCTTATTCGGGTCGTCAAAGGACACCTGAGAACCTAAAACTATTATCTGATTGTGTCCGATGAAGAGATATTTTCCCATTTGGCTTTCGCATTTATCCATAGCTTCGTCAAAGCTTTCAGCGGTATTGGAGATTACAAAAATATTGGGTTTGCTTGGATCGATCTGTGTATCCGAACCTGCTCCGCTGGCTTTAAATACCTGTAGCGTAACTGTAATTCCTTCTTCCGACTGATCTATTCCTACGGCGTGTACAAGCGCGCGTTCAGAAATTTCAATCGCTTCATGATTATCAAAGGATACTAACACAAGAGTAAGCATTATAAGCCATAAAAACGCCCTTTTCATTCTGCACCTCCTGTATTCGACCGGGTATACCGTGTTTTGAATAGCATAACTGTAAACGGGATTACCGTAACAAGAATTAAAATGAGAATATTATTGACGGTTTTATAGTCGGTAATGTTCCATTTATCAAGCATTATCAATATCACATCGGCGGCGCCGCACAAAAGTACTGACAGGAACATCCATAACTTTTTGGTCGTCCGCGGAAAGAGAAATTTGAAACAGTCGGTAATGCATATTAAAATGACAGACGCTTTTATCAAAGCGCACATAGTCCAGAACATAAGAAAAAAAGCGTCAAAGCGTTCGATTATGCCGTTTTTTGAATATGCTGACAGAGCGAAGAACGGGAGCTTGGTATCAATTGCGAAATCTCCGAGAATTACGGCAATTGAAAGTATAATTGCAGCTGAAAGAACCGCTTTTGCCGCAATATAGGAATATATGGTCTTTCCCGGCTTCGATTTAAGATACGGCAGAAGCAGTGCAAGCAGAACAAGCTCGTCGGAAAGAGAAAAGCTTTCAATGATGCCTCTTGTAAGCAGAGTTCCTTTGTTTTCGGAAGCCAGGTTGAGAGCGCGAAAATCAATTACTCCCTGAAAACCCGTAAGAACCAGCGCCGTTCCCAGAACGGTTATAAAAGCGGTTACAACAGCTGTTCTGGCTCCGGATGATACTCCCATTGACGCCACATAAACTGAAGCAAGTGAAAATACCAGCACCACAGTCCATTCCGAATAAGTGGAAGAAAAGCTGTATTGAAGAAAAAAGGCGAAATCCCCTATTGTAATAAACAATATGAAAATACAGAATAATAAATAAACAACTGCTGCAGCGAAGCCTGCGGTCCGGTTTTTGGCAAAAGCGGTTTCAATAATTCCTTTACCGTTAGTTTTATTATATAATTTAATTAAGGGGATCACGATAACGCACTGAATACCAAGAGTCAAAAGCTTTGAACACAGCAGCAGTACTGCGTTGTCATCCTTTGACGGTATATAGGTCATAAGAGTGTAGAACAGACAGCAGATCAATATTGATACCATCTGAACCGGTGTTATTTTTTTCATAAGAACTCCTAAAGCTATTTTTATTATCATCAGCTCCGCATTTAGTTATATAATGCGACATGCAAGGACTTCAGGCTTAATGACTGCACAGCGACAGCGAAAAAGTTTTATTTTCCGACATATTTTTCAATAGTCGGATGATCCTTCTGCATCTGGCGGTAACTTTTACGCGAGATGACGTCCATTATTTCTTTACGTGAAAACGGCGATACCGGAGCGGTATAAGGAATGTAGAACTCATCCATAGCGCAGATATTCGATATTATCAATATTGTGCAGACCGCTATGCCCAGGAAACCTGCTGCTCCTCCTGCAATTATATACAGAATCCTGAGGATCGAGGTCTGCTGGTTAAAGCTAGGCAAAACAAAGGAAGCCGTTGCAGTAAGTCCTACGATTATAAGCAGGGGAGATGAGATAAGTCCGCTTTTTACCGCGGCGTCGCCTATGACAAGTCCTCCTACTATAGAGATGGCACTGCCTACGGCGTTTGGAAGCCGAACGCTTGCCTCTCTCATCAGTTCCAGCAGCGCCATTATAATTATTACCTCAAAATAAAGGGGATACGGCGTTGTCTGCTCCGAGGCGTAAAGATTAAGCAGCAGCCGCAGTGTAAACATTTCCGGATGATAGTTTGTTACAGAAACATAAATTCCGGGAAAGGCTACTGCAAAGAAAAATGCTATATATCTTATCCACCGCAGGAATGCAGCGTAGTAGGTCTTTGAACAGTAATCGTCAATTGTCTTGAAGTTCTCGGCAAAAAGCGAAGGACATATAAGCGCGAACGGGGTCCCGTCGATCAGCACGCCTACTTTGCCCTCGTTAAGCTTTGAGCATAAAATATCCGGTCTTTCAGTGGTTCCTATACCGGAGAACAGGTTCTGACTGTTTTTTTCCTCAAGGAACGGTTTAATATATCCGCTGGCAATAACGGTGTCCATTTTTATAGCCTTCAGCTTTTTTCGTACTCTGTCAACAATTTTCTGAGGAGCTCTTCCTGCCATATGGACTATGCATACGTCGGTTGAAGTCTTTTCGCCTATCTGCAGCATTTCAAACCTTAAAGCCGGATTTTTTATACGTCTTCTTATAAGCGATATATTTGTTCTGATTACCTCGGCAAACGCTTCCTGTGAACCCATTATATTTCGTTCGCTGGTCGGTTCTGATATGGATTTCTTATCGTAGCCCTGAATTCCGTAGGCTATCGCTCTGGGTATTCCGTTTATCAGGATCACTGCAAAGCCGGAAAAAAGCAGCTGAATGATATCACCGTAGGTACAGAGTATTTTCCGTTCGTTTGCAAGCAGGCTCTGTTTGGTGCAGAAATCGAAAATTCCCTGTGCGGGCTGCTTCTGCGAGGTTTTGAATTCCATCAGAGGTCTGAATATAAGTTCCGCCATTGATGTGGTAGAGACCATTGCTTCTATTGTAACGACAGCGCAGTCCACTCCTCCTATATTGATTTCCATAATATTAAGATCCATTGTATTGCCTGTAACGGCTCTTAAATCTATAAGGTTTTTTGTTATATCTTCTGAAATAACAGCTTCTTTATAGTTTGAATAATCTAGGGTGCCGCTCATCTTATTATACATCTCCTTTCCGTAATTTCAGTGCTGAATATATTATCTGCATAACATTTCTGAATATTCAGTCTGATTTGAGTTAAAATAAATCATAAATGTTATTGTGTCAATGACGCAGATAGCTGCAATGAAAAGTTAAGGAGGCGTTTTAGCCGCAAATTTTAAATTTGGGCATTAAGACTTATGCTGATTGTTTTCTTCCGGGCGATTATACTTTATTTCATTATTGTTGTTTCAATAAGACTGATGGGCAAGCGTCAGATAGGAGAGCTTCAGCCGTCCGAGCTGGTAATAACTATTCTGATGTCCAACATAGCGACGCTTCCTATCGAGGACATTAATATTCCTATGATATTGGGCGTCGTGCCTATTTTTACGTTGGTGTGTCTGGATGTTTTTATGTCGCAGCTATCACTTTATTCCAGAAAGGTGAGAAAGTTTTTTTCGGGTACACCCAAAATCATTATTTCCGACGGAGTTGTGGATCAGGATGTAATGAAAAAGCTGAGATTTACTATAGACGATCTAATGGAGTCTTTGAGAAGTATGCAGGTATTCGATCTTGAGGACGTTCAGCTTGCTATAGTTGAAACTACCGGAAAGATATCGGTTTATCAGAAGCAGTCAAGTCAGCCATGCACAAGAACCGATATGGGGATAGAAGTCAAATGCAAAAACCCGCCTCAGCTTATAGTGACTGACGGCGAGATTGCAGACAGCGCTCTGGATTTTATCGGCGCAGACAGAAAATGGCTTATGAAAGCGCTTGAAAATGAAAAGTGTCCACTTGAGCAGGTTTTTCTTATGACCTGCGACGGTGACAGAAAATATAAGCTTATCAGAAAAGGCGAGGAGAAATAAATCAGACGTGTACCCTGTTTTCAAGGCGGCAAGCAGATACAGGAGCCTGTCTGCCGAACGGATCAGATGTAAGGCGGAGGATTATTCCATATGAAAAGAGTGTATATATGCATAGGGATATTTACTTTGATTATCGGTATATCGGTATATTCACTGTGCGTTATGAAAAAAAGCAATGAGGAGCTGTATGACAGGATAGATGAAATAATTGAGTTTCATGAAAGCGGCGAGACGGATAAGACGGCGGAAAAGGTTGCTCAGCTGGAGGATTTCTGGGAAAAGTATTATATAAAAATATCCTTTTTAGCCAGGTCATCTACGCTTGACGATATTTCATATTCAGTGGCAAAGCTTGCGCCGCTGCTGGAAGAAGACTCGGACGAGTTTGTTTCAGAATGTCAAAGTGTCAGGTACTGGGCATATCTGGTGTACAGTAATCAGATTCCGTATTTTTATTCGGTTTTCTGACGATATAAACCGATGCTCCAGATATTGATTTAAAAGGACTTAGACTTCAGGCTATATACCGAATCAGTGCATAATTTCTGATCATGCATCACGGTTTTTGAGTCGGTCATTGTTTTAGGGCTGCGTATATGTTTCTCCATTGCTGTAAACCAGGGGAAACATATACGCTTTTGGTTCATATCAAACACATCCTTAATTTACTCAGTCAATACCGTAGATTATGCATTTTTATATATTGACAAATTTGCTTATCTATAATATAATAAAATTATCAATTGGACAAAATATATTATTTTTTGCCCGGGGAATAAATACAGTATACATATGGAGGTAAATTATGAGTCAGCCAAAATTTTGTGCCAAATGCGGAAATCAGCTGAACGAAAATGAAAAATTCTGCGGAAAATGCGGTGCGCCTGTGGAAGACAGCGCAGCGGCGGTTCAGTTTGAGCAGCCTTCCTTTGCGGCAGCCGAGCCTGCTGTTGAGACAGAGGCAGCTGTTCCGGCGGCAAAGGATAAGAAAAAGGTTATGCTGGCGCTTATTGCCGTTGCGGCGATCGCGGTACTTATAGTAGTGATAATTATAATTGTTAATGTGACCAAGTATCAGAAGATCGATGCAAAGGATCTTTTCAGAATTGAGTTTAAGGGAATCAACGGATCCGGAAAATGTACGGCGGTTCTTAATTGCCCACCCTCCGATGATTATCTTTCGGATATGCTGAGCAGTCTTGATGAGAACGAGGATGATAGCGAGGATTACAGCGATTATTTTTCAGATGATAAGAAAACTCTGCTTGAAGTCTATACCAAGGCAAAGGACAAGGGCGAGGCGGAAGATATGCGCGACGCTCTTATGAAAGTAAATAAAAAGACCGGAGAGTATAAGCTTCAGCTGGATCTGTCTGACGACGAGAATCTTTCAAACGGCGATAAGATAACCTGTACGGTAGAATACGATGAGGATGAGCTGAAGGAAGAAAAAATCAAGCTTACCAATACAGAATTTGAGGTAGAGGTCAAGGGACTGCAAGAAGGTACCAAGCTTGATATGTTTGATGACTTTAACGTTAAGTTTAACGGAACCGACGGAAATGGTGAGGCGGAATATCCGAACCAGTCTGAAAAATATCCGTTTATCAGCTATTCTGGCGTTACCAGCGGCTATGATCTTTCCAACGGCGATACCTTTACCGTTGAAGCTTATATAAACAGTTCAGTTGGGGATATTGAATATGTCGATCCTGAAGACAGCGAGTCGGAAAAATATTTCACATATCAGGATGTTACATATGTTGTTGACGATACGTCGGTTTCAAAGGACTTTGTAGTCGAGGGTCTTACCGAGCCTGTAGAGATAGACGTTTTTGAGGGTATTGAGTTTGAAACCAGCGGGGCGATTCCGAGACTCAGAATAATCGGAGTTAAAACGGATAACTGCGCCGATATTGTAAAGGAAAACGTAAGCTTCTCCGTTGAGGATTACAGCAAAGAATACGACGTAGGCGATAAGTTTGTTATCAAGGCGTATGTCTATTCATATTTCGAGGAAGAGGGATACAAGGCTTCCGGAACTAAAGATGCGGACGGATATTATACGAAGGAATTCACAGTTGACGAGGCTTCCTTTAATAAATATCTGACAGCTGATTCTTCTTATGAAGATTTTGCGAAGCTTGACGATTTCTTTACCGAGCAGGTAAACGAGTTTAAGAGCGATTATAACGGAAAATCGTATATATCCGGTCTGAGCAGCTTTGACGGAAAGATAACAAGCTTTGAAAGCTTCGATGCTAACAGCATCTATTATTCGTATATTTCAGAAAGCGGTTCTCTCTTCTCAAGCGGAGATACAAGCTATGTTTATAAGATCTACAAGGTAACGGTCAAGCTTGATGACGACGATAAGTCTACCGAAACCTTCTATGTAGCGTTTGCGGCAAATGCTCCGTACATTACTCCGGATGGAAATGCAGAGGTTTCAAACAGCTATGTTTCGGTTTATGTAAATGCCAAGAAATCCGATCTTGTAAAGGAAAATATCAAAACCGACGGAGCCGAGGTAACTGAAATAAAGAAGGGATCTTCCGGAGCGTCTGAAAGCAAGGACGATTCATCATCACAGGCTGAAACCGATACAAGCTCTGTTGATTCGTCATCTGCCGCAGATTCCGCAGCGGATTCATCAAGTAAGGCGGACAGCGTTTCAAGTGAAATGGTTCCATAAGAATATCGTTTCTGATAAATTACTGACATTTAATATTATGTATAAAGGCGGGCGGACCCGGTTCGCTCCTGCGATAAGATTTGTGAATTTGCACAGCTGCGCAGGAGCGTCTGGGGCTGCTCGCTTTATTTTATGCTGATGTAGGGCGTTTTTTGAATATACACTGAGAAAAGGTCAATAGTTTTTATAGGAAATACTAAACAATGACCGTTCAGCGGCAGAGCAGAAAGTCTGTTTGCATATTGTGCATAATCATTATGAGGTATTGACTATAATTAGTTTTGTGAAAATCAGATAAAATTTCAGAAATTTATTGAAAATATATTGGATATATGTTATAATAAATTCTAGAAGATATGCGACGTCAAAAACTATCAGTCAAGTTTCTTCACGAGAACCGGAAGGGGGACGGAGAATTATGAAAACAACTTTTATAGGAGCTACTCATGAGGTTACGGGAAGCTGTACTTATATAGAGGCCTGTGGAAAGCGCTTTCTTGTTGATTTCGGAATGGAGCAGGGCTTTGATTCATTTGAAAACGAACAGATTCCTACGTCGCCGGGAAAAATAGATTTTGTACTGCTGACGCATGCTCATATTGACCATTCGGGACTGCTTCCGCTGCTGTATGCGGGAGGCTTCAGCGGCGATATACACTGCACCGAGGCAAGCTGTAATCTTTGTGACATAATGCTGAGAGATTCGGCGCATATTCAGGAGTTTGAGGCTGAATGGCGCAACCGAAAAGGAAGAAGAAAAGGTCAGGAAGAGATCGAGCCGCTTTATACGATGCAGGATGCGGAGGGAGTGGCAAAATGCTTTGTCCCTCATAAGTATGGTGAGATATACGAAATATCCGATGGGATAAAGATACGATTTGTGGACGCGGGACATCTGCTTGGTTCTGCAAGCATTGAAATATGGATCGAGGAAAACGGGGTTTCAAAGAAAATCGTTTTTTCAGGAGATATCGGAAACACCGATCAGCCGCTTATTCGGGATCCTCAGTATCTTGACAGCGCCGATTATGTAGTTATGGAATCCACCTACGGCACAAGAAATCACGAAAGACCTACCGATTACGCCTCGGCTCTTGCAGATGTAATTCAGACAACCTTTGATCGGGGAGGAAACGTGGTGATACCGTCTTTTGCAGTTGGACGAACTCAGGAGCTGCTGTATTTTATAAGGCATATAAAGGACGAGGAGCTTGTTAAGGGGCATGGGGATTTTCCTGTGTATGTCGATTCGCCGCTGGCTATAGAGGCAACCGCAATTTTTAATAAAAACAAAAATTCATGCTTTGACGAGGAGGCTATGAAGTTTGTTTCAAAGGGGATAAATCCTATAACTTTCAGCGGACTTCACCTGGCTACTACAAGCGATGAATCCAGAGCCATCAATTTTGATACGACTCCAAAGGTGATAATCTCCGCAAGCGGAATGTGCGAGGCGGGAAGAATAAAGCATCATCTGAAGCACAATCTGTGGAGGAAAGAATGTACGGTTGTATTTGTGGGATATCAGGCGGCGAATACACTGGGAAGAAGCCTTTGCGAGGGTGCGTCAAAGGTCAGGCTTTTCGGAGAGGAGATTACTGTTAACGCCGAGATAAAAATTCTGCCCGGAATAAGCGGTCATGCCGATCTCAATGGTCTTGATAAATGGATAAAGCATATAAAGAATCCGGATAAGGTTTTTGTTATTCACGGAGAGGACGCAGTTGCCGAAGCCTTTACCAAGCACCTGAGAGAGGACTTCGGGCTGGACGCATACTGTCCCTACAGCGGTGCGGAGCTTGATATGGCTACCGGAGAGTTTGTAAACGCCGAGCCTAAGATTATAGTTAAAAAGCCTAAGCCGTCTACAGCTTATCAGCGGCTGTCTGCTGCACTTGAAAGGCTTTCGGCAGTGGTTCAGTCAAGCAAGGGACTGACTAATAAAGAACTCGGAAAAATGACCGATACGATTAACAACCTTTGCTCAAAGTGGGAACAGTAAATGACATTGAAGTCGTCGGAAGCATAGTATATAGGCATATCAAATACGCAATTGTCCGGTGATTATATTGATGAGCCGGCTGAACCTTGCCAAGATACCTGATGCAAATTAAAAAATTTTTGTGTTGTAAAACTTTGATATTACTACGGCTTTGCGCATTGATCTTTTAAATTTCGTCTGTGTTTTTTGGCAGGACTGAACTGTCCAATCAATAATAAAGACCGTACAATTTAATCTGGATATACAGGAGAAAACAGTATGAGAAAGCTGCATTGCACATCAATAAACCGAAAGCTTGAGGAAAACAGCGCTGATTTTATAAAAAGAAGCGAGTATAATTACTGCAAGCAAATTGAAACGGTTGCCGATTCAATAGCTGACAACCGAAAGGAAAAGCCTATTATTCTGCTTTCAGGTCCATCGGGAGCAGGAAAGACAACTACCGCTCTCAGGCTTGAAGAATATCTTGATAACCGCGGGATTGAAACGCATACCATATCAATGGACGATTATTTTCTTCCTATAGATCATGAAACGGCGGTAAAGGATGAAAACGGAGAGATAGATTATGAATCGCCGATGAGGCTTGATATACCGCTGCTAAACGAGCATATGCTGAAGATTTCAAACTGTGAGGAGATCGAGATACCCGATTTTGATTTTTCCAATCAGGCAAGAAAAAAAGGAAAACCGCTTAAACGCAAACCCGGTGAGCTTGTGGTATTTGAGGGTATTCATGCTTTGAATCCGCAGGTTACCGGCTTGACGGACAGCTTTGCCAACTGCATATATGTAAGCGTCAGAACCAGGATAGAAACCAAAAAAGGAGAGCTGCTTCACCCCTCCCATATAAGGCTCATGAGAAGAATAATCAGAGATAAGTTTTTTCGCGGCAGAGAGGTTGAAAGCACCATTGAGATGTATAAAAATGTTGAACGCGGGGAGAACAGATTTATTATGCCGTTTAAAAACCGCGCCGAATATGCTATCGACACATTTCATCCCTATGAGCTTTCGGTATATAAGAAGTTTCTGTACGACGATCTGAAAGCCGAACAGGATAAATTCAGGGATTTTGATAATTATCAGCTTATGCTTGAGGTTCTGGATGAACTGGACGAGGTTTGCATCGACAGGGTTCCGGATGATTCGCTCGTGAGAGAATTTATAGGGGGAAGCAGACTTCAATATTGATTCTATCTGGCGGCAATTAATCCGGCGGGTTTAATTATTCAGGCCGGTATGGAACTGTGTAAAAGTTTTTATATGTATAAAACGGGCGAATTGTGTTCGCCCGTTTTGCTCATGTTGCCGAACTTTATAAGCTGTCGGCATACGTCGTATTATTGATTTACTTACAGCCCCATGGAGCCATATTCATTCTGATGAAGTAACCCTGAGGATGCAAGCATACAGGACAGCTTTTCGGAGCTTGAGTGCTTTCAAGAATATATCCGCAGTTTAAGCAGATCCAGGTAGTCTTTTCTTCCGATTCGAAAAGTCTGCCGGATTCCATCAGATTCTTGAAGGTATTGAAACGGTCGCCGTGGCACTTTTCAACTTTGGAAATATTCTCAAAATCCTGCGCTATTTTTGTAAAGCCTTCCTCTCTCGCAACTGCGGCAAATGAGGGATAAACGTCCTGAAATTCTTCATATTCGTTGTGGTGAGCCATTTTCAGCAGATCCTCGCATCGCTTGGAAATATCCACAGGATATCCTCCGTCAATGTGGATCGTTTCGCCTGAACATTCAGACAGATGATTATAGAAGATCTCTGCGTGCTCCTTTTCCTGATTTGCAGTGAATTTAAACAGATCCGCTACAACATAAAGCTGCTGCTGACGGCACTGTCCCTCTGCAAAGGTGTAGCGGTTTCTTGCCTGACTTTCTCCGGCAAAGGCCCGCATAAGATTTTCTTTCGTTTTGCTTGATTTAAATTCTACCGGCATAAAAAACATCCTTTCTGTTTCAGAACCTGAATTTAACGGTGATTGCGAATGCATTCCGTCAAAGTTTATATGGTAATATGCATGCAAACCTTAAAAAGACAGGCACTTGATTTTATTACATTGTAAGAGTTCCGCTTTCACTTTCAAAGAGTATCAGTATCTGCTCCTCTTTGCCGGTATATGCGTTTACATATACTAGAACGTGAGAGCCGTCCTCAGCCTGACATTTGAATTCGTAGCAAAGAAGTTCTTCGGTGGAATCCGACGGAATTACCGCAAGCTGACGCGAAAGAACTTCCAGCATGGGAGAAACTTTTTCCTGAGCGTCGAGAACGGAAATTCTGTCATCGTTATAGCTGCGCTTTTCATGATTCACCAGAAATCCTCTTGCGTCGTAGCCAAGTATTTCTCCGTTGTCCATTGCCACCGATACCTTTATAAGATCGGTATAGCAGCAGATTCCGTTATCGTCATAGGCATAATTCACAGTGAGTATTCCGTTATAGTCCTCATAATAGGTTTGAGTCATCGAGTTAATGCCGATATCCTCAAGGAATTTATCGGCTGCGTCAAGTCCTTCCTTTTGAGAAAGAGAGCTGTCTGTAACCTGCCGGCTTTTAAGGAAGTAGGAGATATATCCGCCGTTCTTTGTAACGCCGCAGGTTACGCTGCCGTTATCGTCTGAAAATACCCAGGACGGCATTTTTCCGGCCTCTTCGCTGATCTGGGTAAATTCCGTTGAATTGATGTTAAGAGCAAGTGTGCACCGCTCCAGAGCTTTCTGCTGGGTTACTTCCTCTGCGTCGGCGGTCATCTTAGGAGTCTTTTCAAGTATGTGGTCTGAAAAAGGTCCGTCATATATAAGCGTAGGATATGAGTCGAACCCTTCTTCAAAGTCCTCAAAGCCTTCGGTGACATTAGGAGTTTCAGCGTCGGTTCCGGCTGACACTGTTTTGCTTGCTACGCTGGAAAGAGAGAGTTCGCCGCTTGAAATACTGTTTTCAAGTTCCCACATATCGTCGTTCAGGCGCTTTGAAAAATCGTGAAGCGTGCGGAGTTTTTCATATTCCTCCAGTGAAATTTCTTCGCCTTCGCTTGCCTTTTCTGCAATAGACAGAGCATAGTTTCCGACCTGAGAAAGGAATTTATAGGTGTTTTCCAGCTGAAGCTCTTCGACCGGAAGCTGAGACAATGCAGCCTTGGCGGCCGATGATTCTCTCCAGAGCTTGGCGGCAAGATTTTCGTGCATATCCGCAGTTCCTGCGTAAAGTTCTTTTTGCAGAGTATTGCTGATATTGTCAGCGGCAGTCGAAAGATCCTCTACGGCGCGTAAATATGAATATTCAAGAGCCCTGGCGCTGGTATTATTCTGATTCATAAGCTGAACGTTGCGTACTCCCAAAGCGGCTACCGCAGCGACGGCAAATGAGCAGATTCTTATTAAACCTCTTCTTGTTACTGACATAACTGCCTCCTTGAATTTAGTGTACATATAAACGTACTAATTATAGCTTTTGTGCTTTTTATTGTACTTCTAATGCCAATGTTTCAGTACATATAATAGTACTTTTGAAAAATCAGTACAATAAAACGTACATATATTATCCTTGTCAGAATTATTATGCCGTAAAATTTCAATAATATACTTATTTATTTGCATTATTGATCAGGTTGTGCTATAATAAAATAGTATGACTATGGTTTATAGCAGCTCAAGAGAATAATACGCCGGGCTTGACGGTTCAGAATATTCATAACTCTGTTGCTGTTTTGTCATTCCGCATTTGACTTTTTCGCAAGATTGATTATGCTGCTATGGATTTTTTGGAAAGGGATTGAAATTTTTATGATATATTTTGACAGCGCTGCGACAACTAAACCATGCAGCGAAGCGGTCGAAGCTGTTATTAAAGGTCTTGAGCAGTACGGAAATCCGTCGTCTCTGCATGGTATGGGAGTCGAAGCGGAGAAGCTTATGAACAGCGCAAGAAGCGCTATTGCAAAATCTATCGGAGCGGCGGACGAAGAGATTTATTTTACTTCCTGCGCTACAGAAAGCAGTAATACCGCTATCTTCGGAATAGCGAAAACAATAGGAAAACGTAAAAAGCGTATTGTTACCACTTCAGTAGAGCATCCGTCAGTTCAGGTCTGCTGCGGTGAGCTTGAAAAGCAAGGCTTTGAGATCGTCAGGATAGCTCCTGATTCGGACGGTAAAATAAGCGCCGAAGATATAATTTCAGCTGTAGATGACAATACTTGTCTTGTAAGCTGTATGCTCGTCAATAATGAAACAGGCAGGATACTTCCTATAGAAAGGGCGTTCGGAATAATAAAGAAAAAGTTTCCTCAGACCGTTACTCACTGTGACTGCGTTCAGGGATATCTTAAAATCCCCGTTAAGGTAAAAAAGCTTTCTGCGGATATTATTTCCCTGAGCGGGCATAAAATTCACGCTCCTAAAGGAATCGGAGCAATTTACATAAAAAAGGGCATAAGAGTTCCCGTTTTTATGTACGGCGGCGGTCAGGAAAAGGGCTTTAGGTCGGGAACGGAGTGCGTTCCCCTTATCTGTGGATTCGGCGCGGCAGTTGAAAAATACGCAGTGACAATTGCGGAGAGATTTGAAAAAGCCGATATGCTGCGAAAATATCTCTTTGAAAAGTGCGGTGAAAACAACATTCATGTAAATTCGGATATGGAATGTTCTCCGTACATTAACAGCATTGCCGTCGAGGGCTACAAATCGGAGGTGCTGCTGCATTTTCTTGAGCAGCGGGGAATTTATGTTTCAAGCGGTTCTGCCTGCTCAAAAGGCAAGAAGAGCTCTGTTATAAAAGAGTTTGGGATCGCCGAAAAATATCAGGACTCAACTTTGCGCATAAGCTTCAGCGACGAAAACACATTTGAGGATATCGACAGTCTTATAGAAGTGTTAAAATCAGCACGTGAAAAGCTGTGCGGGATAAAGTAAATCGTCAGAACAAATATTTTATACTATTTATAATATATATAAGGCGAAAAAGAAATACGATTTTTGAAAGGTGAGAAAAACTGAAATGAAAGAAATTATACTGTGTAAATACGGTGAAATTGCTCTTAAAGGGCTTAACAAAAATAATTTTGAAAGTATTCTTGTGAAAAATGTAAAAAGACGTCTCAGAAATTCGGGCAGTTTTAAGTATTCAAGAGCGCAGTCTACGCTGTATATCGAGCCTTTGTCGGATGATACGGACATGGATGAGGTCGTTGATAAGCTGTCAAAGGTATTTGGAATTGCCAAGCTTTGCAGGGCGCTGACGGTTGAAAAAAATATGGATTCGATACTTCACGATTCAATGGATTATCTGGAGGATGCTCTGGAGGGCGCTTCAAGTTTCAAGGTAAACGCAAAGCGTGCCGACAAAAAGTTTCCTCTTAAATCTCCGGAGATATGCAGGGAGCTTGGACACGAGATACTTGAAAGATTTCCGCATCTTACGGTCGATGTACATGATCCCGATGTTACGGTAACCGTTGAGATACGGGAAGAGCATGCTTTTATAAACGCTCTTAAACTTGACGGAGCAGGCGGGATTCCGGTAGGCTCAAGCGGACGCGGAATGCTGCTCTTGTCAGGAGGTATTGATTCACCGGTTGCAGGATATATGGTGGCAAAAAGGGGAGTGCAGATACAGGCGATACATTTTGAAGCTCCCCCGTATACTTCGGAAAGAGCAAGAATGAAAGTTGAAAAGCTGGCTGAGGAGATTGCGGCTTACTGCGGAGATATTAATTTTTACTGCGTTCCTTTCACTGAGATACAAGAAGTGCTTCGTGACAACTGTCCCGAGGAGCTGTTTACGATCCTGATGCGAAGGCTTATGATGGAGATAGCTCAGCGTTTCTGCGAGCGTGAGGATGTTCAGTGCCTGGTCACCGGAGAAAGTATCGGTCAGGTTGCAAGCCAGACAATGTATGCAATGGTATGCACAGACGCTGTCTGCCGTATTCCGGTTTTCCGTCCTTGCATCGGTATGGACAAGTCCGAAATCGTTTCTGTTTCACGAAAAATAGGCACCTTTGATACTTCGATCGAGCCCTATGAGGACTGCTGTACGGTTTTCACTCCAAAACATCCTAAAACAAAGCCTGTGCTTTCTGAGGTGGAAGCTGCGCAGGCGGCTTATGACTATGAGCCTCTTATAAAGAAAGCTATTGACAATACTGAAGTAAAATTAATCAGGAATAAGATCTGAATCGTATAGTAAAACAACGATAATATGCTTAGATAAGCTGTTTTAATCTGACAATGTTTTGAACTTGTCAGATTAAATTATCATCAATTATATGCCATATAATAAAAAATATTCAATGACAAAATATTACTGCAAATATAAGGAGAATTGTTATCTGTAAAGTTTAACACCTTGCAAATTTTGAACAGTACATAAAAACAGACAGAAAAACACTTCTTAAATTACATATTATGGCTGTCTGTTTACTGTGACTTTTATTGTACAATTGCAAAAAGTTACGCTTCGGTTAAAAATGTAACCGAAATTAAATAAGTAGTACGATAAAATGGACATTTAGACTTTTCGACACAAACTGTCATATGTTATGAAAACCGCGCAATTTGGGGATAATAATCTATTTTTCGACGCTTGAAAGCAAGCGCAAAAGCGTGGAGTTTAATTTAAAATACAGTTTGAAGTATTACAAACAGGTTACATATTTATCCATAAATTAACAGCGAGTTATGTTAATCCAAAGGCTTATATTAATAATTACGTCAAAAAATTAGTGATTTTTATGTGCATTATAGTAAAGAAACGGAGGTCAACTACTGTGAAATTTGCCGAAGATGACAAACTGGTTACAAAAACCCTTGACATTGTAACAAGTGATGTAGTAGAATATATGATAGCTAAGGGCATAACCCTCAGTACTGCTGAAAGCTGTACCGGCGGAATGCTCAGTCAGACCGTAACGTCAGTTTCCGGTGCGTCGCAGATGTTTCTTGGCGGCGTATGTTCTTATACCGAGGAAGTTAAGATTAAGCTTCTGGGTGTCAGCACCGAAACTCTTAAAAGATATACGGTTTATTCGGGACAGGTTGCTTCTCAGATGAGCGCGGGGATCATGCGTCTTACTGGAAGCGATTCGGCTGTCGGTATAACCGGTATTGCCGGTCCCGGCGGTGGTACTGCGGATAAGCCTGTCGGAACGGTTTATGTTTCAGTCAGGTATAAGGATTTTGAAACGGTCCGCGACTTGATGCTTTATAAAGAATATGAAGATATGGACAGAAAATTCATTCGGTTGGCAACTGTGCAGAGGTCGCTTGAAATGCTGCAGGAACTTCTGCGAAAACACGAAAGCTGAGGATTGATTATGTCTATGGCCAATGAGATCAAGAACATTTCAGAAAAGGACGATTCTAATTTTTTCGTCAGATTCGTTAAATATTTTGTCCCGTGGAAGGGCGATAAAAGCGCCGAGGTAGTAAGAAAAATAGTTTTTATTTTCTCGATTTTTATCTTTGTCTTTTCAATAAACGAACTTACCGATTTCCTAAAAAGCGATCAGGAACAGATCAATTACGCTCAGGAGATTGTTAAGTACGAGCCGAACTTTGACGATCTGAATCTTAACGACGTAAGCGGAAATGCTGAAGACGGCGACGACAATCCTGAAAGCACCGTTAAGGAGCGTAAGGTTCAGAGCTGGGCGAAGGAATTGCTGAATAGGAATGACGAGGTTGTTGGATGGATAAAAATTCCCGGCTTTGTTAATTCAGACGGCGAGGAGTATATAAATTTTCCTGTGCTTCAGCATGTCACGGACAATATAGAAGAAGGAAACAACTACTATCTTAAAAGAAATATTGACGAGGAGTTTTATGATTCCGGAAGTATTTATGCCGACTGTGTGGTTCCGATAGATGAAAACGGTCAGGCAGACAATATTACAATTTACGGACATCATATGAGAAGGCTGGGAACATCCTTTACCCATCTTGCCGAGTATAAAGACGGCGTTGACTTTCTTAAAAAGTATCCTGTAATCGAGTTTAACACCATTTATGACAGCGGTGAAAAATATGTTATTGTCGGCTGCTTTGTCGCCGCCGCTGAGGATTATCAGGACGATATTCCGATATTCGATTACTGGAGATACCGTAACTTCGATGATGACGAATATTCGTTTGAGAGCTGGATCGACAATGTAAGAAAGCAGTCGTGGTATTCTTCGGACGTTGAGTGCACTGAGGATGATGATTATATTTCGCTTTCAACCTGTTCAAATGAGGTAAGCGATATGCGCTGGGTCATTGTTGCTAAGAAGATGACCGCCGACGATAATCTGGATCTTATAGTTGACTCTTACGAGGAAAAAGACGACAAGGATATATATTTCCCGAAATGTTGGCGCGACGTATGGGGAAATAACAAAAAGTATCTGGGATGGTCTTACTAAGCTTAACTGCATCTTAGGATGTAAATATATAAGGCTCTGCGAATCTCTCACGCTCGCAGAGGAGACGGTTTTGCAGCTATGCGGAACTGTCGGAAAGGTAATGTGATACAAATGAAGCAGAAACAATCTGTGGAAGGAGTCTTGCGAAGCACGAAGCCTTCTATCAAGAAAGTAGGAACGATGCTGGGTTCCGGAGCAATGGCTGTGCTGGTTATCGGCGCTGTCAGTGTTTACGGGCTTTCGGATAAAACCGAAATATCCGGCGGGGAAACAAAAGCTGCAGCTGAGTATAACGTTGCGGCAGTGCAGGCTGCTGACGAGGAGAGAATTCCTGCAAACACAACCGCTTCAATCGCAACTGTCAGCTGGTGGAAAGCGGGAGTCGAGGAATATGAGTTTGTCGAAAAGGCTGTAACTACAGCTTCGTCAAAAAATACGGAAAAATCCAAGACTACAACCACTAAGGCGACTACTGCTTCAACTGAAGCTTCTCAGTCTGAAAAGACTACCGAGAAGAGTTCCGAGGTTGAAGCAATTGAAACAAAGTCGATGTATGCAGCTGAGGCTGTCAATATGAGAAAAGGTCCTTCCAAGAGCGACGAGGTTATAACTGTTCTGGCTGCCGGAACAAAGGTAAGCTGCACAGGAAAGACCGATGACGGCTGGTATAAGGTGGAATACAGCGGAACAACGGGTTACTGCATGGCAGAATACCTTACTTCAAAGGCTCCGGCCAAGACAACAACTACGACCGCCGCTGCAAAGACAACAACAGCAAAAAAGACAACTACTGAGGCTGTTACAACTACAAAGAAAACTACACCGGCAGATTCTGCTGACAGCGACAATGCAGTTATAAGCTATACCGATGAAGAATTTGAAATGATGTGCTATGTTCTTCAGGGCGAAGTCGGAGGCTGCTCAGACGCAAGCAAGATCGCTGTTGCCAACGTAATTATCAACAGAGTTAAGTCAAGCAGATTCCCTGATACGATAAAGGGTGTGCTGACGGCTCCTAATCAGTTTACTGCGATTTCGGCGTATTATAACAAGACTAACACTCCGTCCAGCAGTACCAGAGAATGTGCAAGAAGAGCGCTTAACGGCGAAGGTGCAGAGGAGTCAAAGGGTGCTACATACTATTATGCTCCTAAATATTGTTCCGGCTCGACAGCCGCATGGTTTGAGAGTCTTACATTCTGCATGGAGCTTGAGGGTCAGAGATTTTTTAAGAATTAATTTGTAAAAAGTGCTGAAAAAAATTAATATAGTTTGTGAGAAACTACAAAAAGTCAGGACATAATTTCAATATGTCTTGACTTTTTCTTATTAATGATTAAAATTAAATTAGGTATTGCCATAATGCCGGTGGAAAGTTGTGGGATTTTTCTGAGCTTTTCAGTCTTTTGGATTGCTGTTATTATTAGAAGCGTAAAGAGGTATTTTATGGATAATAAAATTAAAAAAATGCTTACAAATACAGGAGTAATGCTTACATGTTTTGCTGTTATCGGAACGTTCGGGGCGGCGGCTCTAGGCGAAGAACAGGAGCAGAAAGAAATAGAGCATAATATCCCGGCCGGTATTGAAGCATCGGCTGCTGATACCGCCACCGCTTATGAAGCTGCTCAGTTTATCGATTTCCGAAAAGCGGGCATTGACGAGTACGATACGGTAGTTATTTCTAAGGCTCAGACAGAAAAGACGCCGACAAAGAAATCGGCTGAAAAGGCAGACAGCTTTTCTATGGAACTTCCGGCGGATGAAACTATGGTTTACGATCCCCAGCCGGAAAGGTATGATTTTAATGAAACAAGAAGCGTGGCGGAGGAGTACTATACGGTTCATGATATAATATCCGATTCAACGGTAACTATGAATGCTCACGAGCTGCTGTGCCGTATGGTTTACAGCGAAATAGGAGCGTCATGGAAGGATGATGCTATAAAGGCTCAGGCAGTTGCGGCTTATTCCTATCTGCGTTTTAACGACGGCTTGGGTCTTATCCCAACTGTCGGGCTGAAATCGGGATATCCGTCCAAAATTGAAAATTGCATAAGCTCTGTTGAAGGTCAGTGTGTATATTATAACGGGAATATAATTAACGCTGTATATTCCGCTTCATCAGCAGGCTATTCCGCTGAAAGCGAGAATGTATGGAACGTTTATTATCCTTATCTTAGAGCAGTGGTAAGCGCTTATGACGACCAGGATCCGAATTTTGGTTTGGAAACTGAATTTACCGAGGAAGAGGTAAAGGAAATCTTTGCTGAAAAGACAGATATAAAGCTTTCCGACGACGTTGAGAACTGGTTTAAAGCAGATTCAAGGTACAGCGGAAGATATATAGGAGAAATGACTATTGACGGTCATACAACCTGTTCGGTAGGAGGAAGCTCTGTCAGAATCACCGGATATACCATACAAAAGCTTTTCGGACTGAAATCAAACGCTTTTACTATTGATTATGAAAAAGGTGTCTTTAAGTTCACCACCTACGGCTACGGTCACGGAGTAGGTATGTCGCAGTGGGGCGCATGTCTTTACGCCGACAACGGCTATACTTACGATCAGATACTCAGACATTATTATGTAGATACATATCTTGGACTTTCGGATGTAAACCAGAAAGCGGTTGAAAGAGGAAAGATGTCACAGAAGGAGCTTGAGGAGGAGATCGAAAATGCTGAAATAAACGACGACAGCAGCCTTTCCGCAGATTCTGAATCAGACAGCAGTTCGCAGACAGCAGGTCCGTCGCAGGCTTCGGATTCTTCTCTGACCGATTCTTCATCCGCCGATCTGGCAGAGGTATCGGACAGTACGGCGGAATCGACCGTACAAAGCGACATTCAGGATGATTCGTCATCCTCTGCGGACGGAATTCAGAATTACGATGAAAACTAATTATATTTTATTTATACGGAGGTTTTAAATATGGCGTTTTTTAACAAACTCGGAGAGAAGATTTCATCCGGAGCGTCGGCGGTTTCAGATTCTGCTAAGAGGATGGCTGAAACAAACAAGCTTAACGCAAGGATTAATTCTGCACTCGCAGAGGTTAATAAGAAGTATACTGAGATAGGAAGAGCTGTTAAGCTGCGTCTTATGGACGGAATAAACGATGACGAGATCGTAAGGCTTGCCGGCGAGATAGATACTTTGCTTGCTGAAGTGTCTCAGCTTAAAGAGCAGGTAAACACGCTTAAAGGAATTAAGAACTGCAGTAACTGCGGTGCGATGATCAATGCTGATGTTATGTTTTGTCCGTCGTGCGGATCAAAGCAGGAGGTTAAATCTCAGCCGGAACAGATTCCGTCTCCTGAAACAGCTGACAGCAATGCGGCAGGAATGCCTGAGGTCAGCCCGTCCGACAGCGTTCAGCCCGAAGCAATGCCTGAGGCAGCTCCGGCAAGCGCTGAGGCTGCGTCTGAACCCGAACAGGCTGCTGTTCAGCCAGTTATTGAGGAACAGCCTGCTACTGCTTTTGTTTTCTGCACCGAGTGCGGACATAAAGAGGCTTCAGGAACAAAATTCTGTTCCGAATGCGGAAATAAGCTTGATTGACGATATACTTATAAATGTTGAAAAGCTTGCCGCTTTGATATTAGTGTTAAGTGCCGAATGGGGATTTCTTCTATGCAGGAAATCCTCTATCTTTTAAATTGAAAGGACAATGCATAATGCCGCTGAGAATACGAAAGTTGTTAAATGGTAAAAAAGTCATTCTGGCCTCTCAGTCGCCCCGCAGGAAGGAACTTTTTAAACTTATATGCGAAGATTTTGAAGTTTGTCCGGCATTAGGCGAGGAAACTGTTCCGGACGGAGTTCAGCCGGAATACGCTGCGGAGGCTCTTGCTGTCGGAAAGTGCAGGGAGGTAGCTCAAAGACGTCATGGCGACGTTATAGTAGCCTGCGATACGGTGGTTCTGCTTGACGGAGAAATAATGGGCAAGCCCGGAGATACAGCCGATGCGGCACGAATGCTCGGTAAGCTTTCAGGCAGAACTCACAGGGTAATCAGCGGAACGGCTTTTATATGCGGCGGCAGGCTTCGCTCTTTTTCCGAGACGACTGAGGTCACGTTCCGTAATTTGACCGACGCTGATATCGCCGATTATATAGAAACGGGAGAACCCTTTGACAAGGCGGGCGCTTATGGGATACAAGGAACAGGTTCTCTGCTTGTGTCCGGGATAAGCGGAGATTATTTCAACGTTGTGGGGCTGCCGGTTTCAAAGCTTGCGGCGCTGCTTGAGCAGTTTGTCTGATCAATATACCTGTTGCATTGCAACGTCTGTAAGGAGCTAGTCGAACAGATTTTTATCAACCTTGTGATCGCACTGCGGATATATGGTAAGCTTGTTGTTTCCGTCAACGGTAGCCAGAAAAATATCGGACGGCGACGAATAATTCTGCTTATGCATTTCGGCTGAAAGCCATTTCATATCGTTTCCGGTGTGTTTTAGATTGTCCTCCATTACAACGCCGTCCAGTATCACGTTTACGCACAGCTTTTCGTCCGGGGGATTTTGTCCCAGATCCTTCATGGTAACGGGACTGTTTGCCTTTTTGGGGAGAAACGATATTTTTCCGTTGTTTTCAAGAATTGCGTAAGAAATTTGTGACAGATCAAAATAACCGGAATTTCTGGCGCGGGTAAGCAGGTCGCTTGTGTCAAGCTTTGCGGCTTTGATATTTTCCGGATAGATTTTTCCGTTTTCCATCAAGAGCAGAGGAGTGCCGGCGAAAAAGCGTCTCGCTTTGATTGATTTTATGGTAAGAATTGAAAGCAGGAAACCTGTTAGACCGTATAAAACCATTGCGATAACTGCGGTTATCATTTCTTTCCCGGTGTCTGAAACCGCCAGCTCAGACGCTATGGAGCCTATAGTTATTCCGTTGATGTAATCAAATAGATTAAGTTCGCTTATCTGCTTGTTTCCGAGAAGCTTTGACAGCAGAAACATTATGATTATTGAAGCTGCTGTGGCAAGAACTGCTTTCAGTATAAACAAAATGGTTACTTCCTTTCAAAAATAGTTCTTTGAGTATTATGCTCTTCGTACCCGTGTTTATTCACTTATGAGCCGGGACATACATATAATAACTTTAGGAAATTATTATATGAAACGGACTGATTATATTGAACAACTGTTATGGACAGAAGCTGAATCTGCTTGCCGTATCGATTGCAAACGCATTATCGGAGGGGTTAAGCGATGATGAAATAAATCTGCTTTCCGGACTTCTGCAGGTGGTCGGTGAAGCGCTTGCGATTATACCTGCAACAAAAGCTTTGTGCAGCAAATCTGCTCAGGATAGCGGAGTGATCCTGAAATAAAAATCAATGCCGGAGCGTATTCGCGTAAAGCAAATATTGAGTATATAAATCTGCCGTCTTTATATGTTTATCGGCGTGGATGGTTTTGAATAAAAATATTACGGAGGAGCGCATTTTTCGGCGCGTAAAGTATTATGGGACTTTTCAAAAGAAAAAAAGATGAAACCTCTCTTAAGGATTTAAGCAGGCTTCACGGGAAAAGGCTTTCCTATGCCGTGGAAAGAAACGGAGGTCAGGAGCTTGTCCTTGGAAGAAAGGGAGGTATTTCTGTTACGGAGGATGAAATAATCGTGGTATGCGATGGTCACGAAGTGTTCAGATGCATTACCAAAGGAGCGGTCGCCGCCGAACTTATGAGCCATAACGGCGTAGATATAAAAGGCACAGACGCTCTTACCGGAGAAAAACGTCATATTATTGCGTATTATTCAAATCTAAGGTAGTAATTTATGAATATTATGTTACTTAAAGTCATGCTTATTTATATGCAGGCATGACTTTTTTATTATGCCAAACGGGGTATTTATACTGTAAAAACGGGGAAATATACTTTTGTCTGTTCGCGTGCGGGAAACTTTTTTGGAAAAAGAGCTATAGATATTCTGTGAATAAATACAAAAGTATGCTTGATATCATTACTGCTTTTTATGTATTTCTACAAAGATTATGAAAACGAAAAGAAAATGCTCTGTAAAATTTGACAAGGAGCGTAAAATAGGCTATAATACAAGCAGAAAATTAATTTACGGAGGTTTTTATTATGACAAAATCAGAACTCGTTTCAGCAATTGCCGAAAAGGGCGGCTATACAAAGAAAGATGCTGAAAAGGCTCTTTCAGCTGTTGTTGATACAATTTCCGAAACTCTTGCAAAGGGCGAAAAGGTGTCGATCGTAGGCTTCGGTACCTTTGAGGTTCGCGACAGAGCGGCTAAAGAGTCGATCAATCCTGCTACTAAGCAGCCTGTACATTGCCCTGCAAAGAAAGTTCCCGCATTCAAGGCAGGTAAGGCTCTTAAAGAGGCTGTTGATAAGAAATAACTGCGGCTTATGTTTCCTCGTCCTGCTTTTAGGCGGCGGTTGCATTTGGTCTGTCGGCGGTTGATAGTATCTGCCGCCGGAATCCTGAAGGGCTAACGCCCGTTACTGAATTTAATTGCTTTAATTTGAAAGGAGAAATTGTCATGGCTGTAAAGAAAACTGCGGAGGCAGCAAAGGAAGCTGTAAAAACTGAGGCTAAGGCTGTTAAGGAAGCTGTTAAGAGCGGCGCAGAGGCAGTTAAGAACGAAGTTAAGGCTGTTGAGAAGAAGGCCGCCGAAAAGAAGGCTCCGGCAAAGAAGACTGCTTCTAAGGCGTCTAACAAGCCGGCAGAAAAGAAAGAAACTGTTTATATTCAGTTTGCCGGCAAGGAAATCGATATGGATTCCGTTATCGATTTAGCAAAAGCTGATTTCAAGGCAAATAACAAGGGCTACGTTAGAAAGCTTGATGTTTACGTAAAGCCTGAGGACAGCGCTGCATACTATGTTGTAAACGGCAAGGTAAGCGGTAAGGTTGATTTGTAATTTCTGTTTTGAATACTCCGGAGAAAACGATTGGTTTTTCCGGAGTATTTTTTTATCTGTCGGATTTGTTCAGAAAATATTAATTGACTTGACGCGTCAAAGGGTTCATAATGTTTTTAATATCAATTCCTTATAGTCCGGCAGCTATGATTTTAGCGTCTTTATCTGCGTGCGAAAGGGGATTGAAAAAAACAGAAATGAGGTGTCGGCGTGACAATTGACCTGAACGAAAACTGGGTTATGAATAAATGCGGAGACGGAGAAAGATTTATGTGTTCCGTTCCGTGCTCGGTATATAAAACTTTGCTGGAGCACGGTAAAATACAGGATCCCTACTGGCGGGAGAACGAATATATTTCAACCGGCATATGCGATGACGATTATGAGTTTTCTACAATTGTGTATGCGGATCAGAACGTTTTGCGCTATAAAAATATAAGGCTTGTATTTGACGGAATAGATACTCTGGGCGAGGTGTACCTTAACGGAAAGCTGATAGGCATGACCGATAATATGCACCGTGTCTGGGAATTTGACGTTAAAGAGCTTTTGCGAATAGGTGAAAATCAGCTCAGAGTAAAAATATTTTCTCCGAACAGATATATTGCCCAAAAGCAGGCGAAACGTCCGCTATGGGGCGTTGATTCAACTATGGAGGGGTATACTCATCTGAGGAAGGCTCATTGTATGTTCGGCTGGGACTGGGGACCTAAGCTTCCCGATATGGGAATATGGAGGAGAGTAAGGCTGGAGTGTTATTCATACGGAAGGATACTTGACGTTCATTACACCCAGAAGCATAAAAACGGAAGAGTTCTGATAAGCTGTCTTGTTCACAGCGAGGCTTACAGCTGCGACGCAGCATTACTTGAGATATATTCTCCCGAAGGACGTCTTATATGCTCCGAAGAAATCGACCTCCATGACGGCGGAGAATATCATGAGATGAACTGCAAAATAGAAAAACCGAGTCTTTGGTGGGCGAACGGCTACGGGGATCAGCCCCTTTACAGATGTATTGTAAGGCTTGTTAAGGACGGGGTGACCATAGACGAAAATACGGCAAGAATAGGGCTGAGAACGCTTACCGTAAGCAGAGATAAGGACAGGTGGGGAGAGGAATTCTGTTTTGAGCTCAACGGCAGAAAGATATTTGCCATGGGGGGAAATTACATTCCCGAAGATCAGATAGTTACAAGGTGTACAGAAAAACGTACACGTAAACTGCTGGAGCAGTGTGCGGCGGCTAATTTCAACTTTATCAGAGTCTGGGGCGGCGGCTATTATCCGGATGATTATTTTTATGACTGCTGCGATGAGCTCGGACTTATTGTATGGCAGGATTTTATGTTTGCCTGCTCGTCTTATCTGCTGACCGAAGAGTTCGAGAAAACGGTAAAAGAGGAGATAAAGGACAATATAATACGGCTGAGGAACCATGCCTCTCTTGGAATGTGGTGCGGAAACAACGAGATTGAGTCGGCATGGGAGGGGTGGGGTATCCCCGAAGATCAGCAGTCGAAAGAAGATTATCTGCGTCAGTTTGAAGAGATAATTCCGGCTCTGGTTAAAGAGTATTCTCCGGAGATATTTTACTGGCCGTCTTCGCCGTCGTCGGGAGGAGGCTTTAAAAACTCATCTTCAAATCATGCGGGAGATATGCATTACTGGGATGTATGGCACAATTTAAAGCCTATAGAGGATTTCAGAAAATACTACTATCGTTTCTGTTCGGAATACGGCTTTGAATCCTTGCCGTGCATAAAAACGGTAAAAGAGTTTGCCGATGAAGCTATGGGAGATTTTGATCTGATGTCTCCCGTTATGGAGGCGCATCAGAAATGCACGCAGGGCAACGAAAAGATAATGTTCTACCTGGCTCAGATGGTAAGATATCCGTATAGCTTTGAGCGGCTTATTTATTCTTCTCAGCTTTTGCAGGCGGATTGTATCCGCTCCAATGTGGAGCATATGCGCCGGGCGAGAGGTCGCTGCATGGGCTCGGCATACTGGCAGATAAACGACTCGAATCCGGTAATTTCCTGGTCGGGTATCGATTATTTCGGACGCTGGAAAGGTCTGCATTACTATGCCAGGCGCTTTTACAATCCGACGCTGATTTCCTGTGACGACAGCGATCCTGTCAGACCTGTCTTGAATGTATCAAACGAAACGCAGAACACACTTAAATGCGGCTATAGGTGGCGGCTCAGAAACAGCAGGGCAGAAATACTGGTGGAAGGAAGCGGAGAGATTGAAATTTCTGCGCTGACTTCAGAGAATATAGCGGTCTGCGATCTTAGCGGACAGCTTGAAAGCCGGCAGGATAAGCGCGAAAGATACCTTGAATACTGCCTTATAAGGGACGGAGAGATCATAAGCCGTGGTTCCACTTTATTTGTGCGTCCAAAAGAGTTTGATTTTGAAAAGCCGTATATTTCGGTTTTGGGCTCTGAAAACAAGCATAGCTTTATTTTGACGCTTACTGCGGAAAGCTTTGCAAAATCCGTATGTCTTGATCTTGAAGACGGAGATTGTGTATTTTCCGATAACTGGTTTGATATTCACGGACTTGAGCCTGTTACCATAACGGTAAGCAAGAAGGAATGCTCTGAAAAAATGACACTTGAGGGATTTATGGACAAGCTGACTATTCAGTCAAATTACGAGAATCAGTAATGATAAAATTAAACGGGCGCGAACGGCATGACCGTAATGCTTTACGGCGGCGGATTGTAACGCCCGTTTTTTCTATGGGATTTAATTTTTGTACCGTTGCCCGATCAGGGAATATTGATTCTACAGATGTTTTTATATAGGATAGTTTTTTCTGCAAAATATTTGTCTGTCCTGCTTGAAAAACAACCGGCTTTGTGTTATAATATAAATATATGTATGCGATAACGGCCGGCGCTTTATTATATTAAACGGGAGTGGTGAAATGATAATGAAAAAAGCGGTGCTGCCGCTGGCGGCGGCGCTTGTTATGACGGGCTGTTCGCCTGTGAATTTCAACGTCGATAATATTCTAACCGCGCCCAAGCTTACCGAGGAGCAGAGCGAGATACATGAGGCGCTTATTTCCGCGGTGGGAAACAATATAAATCTTAAATACCCAAGAAACGGCGCAAACAGATCCGCTTACGTTATCGCAGATATCGACGGCGAGGAAAGCGATGAGGCGCTGGTATTCTATGAGTATACCGGTGCAGGCGGAGACAGCGACGGGCTCAGAGTCAATCTGCTGGATAAGAATGCCGACGGCGACTGGGTTTCCGTAAAGGAGATTGCAGGAGCAGGAACGGAAGTCGATCAGGTCATAATAACTCCTATGGGCAACGGAAACCAGATAGACGTTCTGGTCGGTTATCAGAGCATATCCGGCGAAGATAAAACCCTTGAGATATACAGCTACAGCGACGGAGATTTTATCAGAATAGGAACGGACACCTATTCCGTTCTTGAAACTTTTGATATAAATTCTGACGGCTACAACGAGATCATAACAATTCAGCGCAGCACGAATCAGGACACCGGACTTGTAACGGCAAAGGCGGCACTGCTGGAAATGAGCGGCGGAGAGATAACCAAGAGCGACGGAATTGATATGTGCGACAATGTTACATCGTATGTAAATTCAAAGACCGGCTTTCTTCCGGACGGAAGACAGGCGATATATATAGACGGGCTTAACTCATCCGGAGAGATTCAGACGGAGATAGTGTATTACAGATATTCAGCTCTTCAGAATCCTATGCAGCTGAGAAGCGAAAAGCTGCTGCCGATGTGCACCCGTCCGACCGGCTATTATTCAACGGATATAGACGATGACGGCGTAATCGAGATTCCGTCGACAAAGCCGATGCTCGGCTATGAAAACGCCGTTGCCGAAGAGCAGCTGCTGATGACGTCCTGGTCGGTATATAAGGATTTTTATAATCTTGAATCCAAGTATTCAGGATATTATGCTATTGCTGACGGATACGCAATGATGTTCCCCAGCAGGTGGACGGACAAGGTTACCGTGAAGAAAGATACCGATACCGGAGAAACGGTATTTTATAAATATGATGGAGATATAAATTCGGATATGACCGAGCTTATGCGTATAGCCGTAGCTTCAAAGCAGGACAGCGAGGATTATCTGTACGAAGGATATGAGCTTATACGCAGCAAGGGTCAGCTTGAATATCTTGTAAAGCTTCCTACCAATAAACGGGAGCAGCTTATACTTACGATAGACGAGGTTCAGAACAATTTTTATACCGTAGAATAACTAAAGGGCGTTTACAGGGAGGTTTTGATATGAAAAAAGTATTGGTATGCGAGGACGAGGATTCTATCCGCGAATTTGTGGTAATAAATCTGAAAAGAAGCGGTTACGACGTTATAGACGTGAACTGCGGCGAGGATGCAATAAGGGTGTTTGAGGAGTCGGACGGCGATATTGATATTGCGCTGCTTGACATTATGATGCCGGGGATCGACGGAATGCAGGTGTGCAAAAAGTTCCGCGAGCGTTCGGACACAATGGGCATCATTATGCTGTCTGCGAAATCTCAGGAAATGGATAAGATATCTTCTCTTATGATAGGAGCGGACGATTACATTACAAAGCCGTTTTCAATTTCCGAGCTTATAGCCAGAGTAGACGCAGTATGCAGAAGAGTAAATATGTCTCATGCGAAGCCGGAGGCAGCTTCTACTATCGTTTCCGGACCTTTTACTCTTAATCTGAAAAGCAGGACCGTTTATAAAAACGGGGAGCAGATCGATCTTACTCAGGTGGAGTATCAGATAATGGAGTATTTTTTCAAGAACCAGAATACGGCTCTTGACAGGACAAGCATACTTAACCACATCTGGGGCGAAAGCTATTACGGCGACGATAAGATAGTTGACGTAAATATAAGGCGTATAAGAATGAAGATAGAGGACGAGCCTTCCAGTCCTAAATATATTCTTACCATATGGGGCTTCGGCTATAAGTGGGCATCAAACTGATATGATGCGCCCGTAAGCGCCGCTATTATGCTTTGAAAGGGGTTTGCCGGTGGGCATAAACAAAAACAGAAGTAAATACGGCAGACACAGTATTACACAGCACTGGATAAGAAACAGCCTGGGCGTTGTGATCGTTATTCTGCTGATAGTCGAGGTTCTGCTGGTGCTTGTTGTAAGGAATTATTATTACAGCTCTGCAAGGCAGTATGTTACCTCTAAAATGAACGTAGTTACCGGAGCGGTCATGAATAACAGCGACGACGCTTCGGTAAATTACAACTCGGAAATACGCTCTGTAGTTGAAAGCTACGAGGATAAGGATAAAATCGAGCTTATGGCTATAAAGACCGACGGAAGCATAGATATAACCTCATCGGGTTTTTCACCGTCGCAGGAAACAGATATGTCCGATTATGAAAACGCCAAAAAGGATCCGACGGGGATAGCCTCTCAGATATTCCGTCTTCCTACGGGTGAAAAGGTAGTTGCGGTAACGGCGGTTATTTCTCCCAGAGGCTGTGAATACGAGGCGCTGAGAATGATCTCCTCCATGAAGGGAGTAGATCATCAGCTTTTTATTATTTTTATCCTGATAACGCTGGTTGTGGCAAGCATTATTCTGCTTATGCTTTTTTCGGGAATGTTTTTTATCAAGTCGATAGTTTATCCGGTTATCCGAATAGGCCAGATTGCCAGAAAATTTGCAAAAGGAGACTTTTCGGAAAGAATAGAAAAGACCTCCGACGACGAGCTGGGAGAGCTGTGCGATTCAATAAACTATATGGCGGATGAGCTTTCAAATACCGAGTCTATGAAAAACGAATTTATATCATCCGTATCCCATGAGCTCAGAACCCCGCTTACAGCGATAAAGGGCTGGAGCGAAACGATGACGACTATAGACGATGCGGAAACCTTTAAAAAGGGAATGAGAGTTATTACTTCCGAAACCGAACGTCTTTCGCAGATGGTTGAGGAACTGCTGGATTTCTCCAGGATACAGGACAACCGACTTACGCTCAATAAGGATACGATAGATATTCTTGCCGAGCTTGGAGAAACGGTTCTGATTTATCAGGAGAGAGCCAGGGCTTTAGGAATCACTCTTAATTACTATGAGCCGGAGATGCTGCCCTTTGTTTACGGAGATAAAAACAGGCTGAGACAGGTGTTCATTAATATTGTGGATAATGCTATAAAGTATTCCGATAAGGGAGATACCGTTTCGGTAGAGGCGTACGAACAAAACAATGAGATATGTATTTCTGTTTCTGATACCGGAATGGGTATTTCAAAAGAGGACCTTCCTAAGATAAAGACTAAATTTTTCAAGGCGAACCACACCAGAAGAGGTTCGGGAATAGGTCTGGCGGTAGCCGACGAAATTATTCAGAGGCACGGCGGAACTCTTGAAATTAACAGCGAACAGGGCGTAGGAACGACAGTTATGATCACACTGCCATGTATCGACCAGAAAAAGAAGCCGGACAATCAGTCAACGGTGAATGTAGAGCTTATATCCACTGATAATACGCTTGAACAGGGCGAAAATTTTGAACAGTAATTGTTATTTTACTGACAAACGTTGAAAGGAGGATATGCTTGCCAAAGCGAGCATAACCGTATAAATGAGCAAAAGTAAAGAAACTGCCGGAACGGAAAAATTCAAATCGAAAATAGGCGGACAGGCGGTTATCGAAGGAGTTATGATGCGCGGGATCGACAAGGCGGCTATGGCTAATCGCCTTCCGACCGGAGAAATAGATCTTGAGGTATGGAATATAAAAGGCGGAAAAAATATTCCGTGGTACAGAAAATGCCCTTTTGTAAGGGGAGTTTTCAATTTTGTTATCTCAATGATCGACGGCTATAGGTGCCTTACCAGGTCCGCAAACAAGCAGATGGAATTTGAAGAGGAAGAAGAGCCGACAAGATTTGAAAAATGGCTTGACGAAAAGGTCGGCGATAAGCTGATGCCTGTGGTATCGGCAATTTCCATGGTTATCGGAGTAGTTATTGCGGTATTTCTGTTTATGATGGTTCCGTCATGGGTGTCAAAGGGAATAGAGCATTTTGTTTCAATGCCTGTCATAGTTAAAAACATAATAGAGGGACTTCTGAAGATAGGAATATTTATAGGCTATACGGCTCTTACTGCTCTAATGAAGGATATCCGCAGAACCTACGAATATCACGGAGCGGAGCATAAAACGATTGCCTGTTTCGAGCACGGAGCGCCTCTTACTCCTGAAAGCGTAAAAAAATATTCGAGATTTCATCCCAGATGCGGAACCAGTTTTATTTTCCTGGTGCTGTTTATAAGCATTTTTGTAAATACGGTTTTCAGACTTACGTGGGATAGCGTAGCGCTGAGAATGTTATGCAAGCTTGCGCTGCTGCCCCTTGTGATGGGCATAGCTTATGAGCTTATAAGAATTGCCGGAAAGTATGACAATCCTGCGACTAAAATACTTTCAGCGCCTGGTCTGTGGATACAGAGGATAACTACCAGAGAGCCTGACGAAAAAGAGATAGAGTGCGCTATTGAAGCTTTAAAGGCGGTTATACCTGAGGACGAAGAAAAGCTGCACAGTCAGGCGGCGGAATGTGAAAATAACTGATTGCAAAACGAGATATTAATGAGTACATATAAAAAGCTTATTGAAACTGTCCGGCTCGGGTTAAGAGGAGCCGGAATTGAAAATGCCGAATTTGAGGCAAAAGAACTGCTTGGACTTGCTATGGGTACGGATTGCCGCGGAGCAGAGTTTTTGAAGGCTCTGCAAGGAAGCGTGAGCGGGGAGGTAGCATCCAGATTTCTTGCGCTTGCGGACAGGCGTAAAAAAGGCGAGCCGCTTCAGTATATTCTGGGTGAATGGGAGTTTTACGGTCTGCCTTTCAAGGTAGGAGTCGGAGTTCTTGTTCCCAGGCAGGATACCGAAGCGCTTGTTGATCTGGCAGTTGAAAAAAGCAAGCGGAAGCATGGACTGACAGTAATAGATCTATGCTCAGGTTCGGGCTGTATAGGAATTGCTATTGAAAAAAATCTTGACTGCAAAAGGGTGATCTGCATTGAAAAATCTCCGGCGGCGGTAAAATATCTTGAAAGAAATACGGATATTAACGGTTCGGCGGCAGAGATAATCTGCGGCGATGTCTTTGATACGGAAGTTATAGAAAAAGCGCCGAGAGCCGATCTCATAGTCTGCAATCCGCCGTATCTTACCGCTGAGGATATGAAAAATCTTCAGAGAGAAGTCGGATATGAGCCTGAAAGCGCGCTTTTCGGAGGAACTGACGGTATGGATTTTTACCGGAATATAACCCGGCTGTGGAAGGAAAAGCTCAGACCGGGCGGAATGATGATTTTTGAGATCGGTATAGGTCAGGAGCAGGAAGTCATGGATATCATGATTCGGCGGGGGTTTGTAAACGTAAGGACAAGAAAGGATCTTTGCGGGATTTACCGTATCGTCTTCGGAGAGGCCGTGCAGAAATGATTTTGAGTACGTTTTTTGGTACTTGAAATCAGAAGAAAATTATAACTGTCCAATAAAAGATACTGTAAATTTAAATATTCATGTTATAATTATAGCGATGACGCACGCAAAGCTGTCAGGCTGTCAACCGGCGGCATTGCTTTGTAATAAACGGATGGGTCCGATTAAATTCAGGAGGCTGTAGAAATGGCTATTGATAAGAAGAAAAAAGAAGTAAAGACCGTGGTCAAGATAGTTGACAAGGACGAAAAAAAGAAAGCGCTGGATACCGCTATAGCATATATAGAAAAGCAGTTCGGAGCAGGAGCTATCATGAAGCTGGGCGATTCTAAGGCGCTGGACGTTGAAGCTATTCCCACGGGCTCTATGACACTGGATATGGCGCTTGGTATAGGAGGTATACCGAGAGGCAGGATCGTTGAGATATACGGACCTGAATCATCGGGAAAAACTACCGTTGCGCTGCACTGTATTGCCGAGGCTCAGAAGGCAGGCGGAGAGGTTGCTTTTATTGACGTTGAACATGCACTGGATCCGGTTTATGCTGAAAAGTTGGGAGTAGATATTGACAGTATGCTGGTTTCTCAGCCCGACAGCGGCGAGCAGGCACTGGAGATCGCCGAAGCTCTTGCGAGGTCGGGAGCTATCGACTGTATCGTAATCGATTCGGTTGCCGCTATGGTAACAAAGTCTGAGATTGACGGAGAGATGGGCGATACTCATGTGGGACAGCTTGCAAGACTGATGTCCCAGGCTATGAGAAAGCTTACCTCTGTTATTGCAAAATCAAACTGCTGCGCTATTTTTATCAACCAGGTGCGTGAAAAAATAGGCGTTATATACGGAAATCCTGAAACAACTCCCGGTGGACGGGCATTGAAATTCTACGCTTCCGTAAGGATCGAGGTAAGGCGCGGCGAACAAATCAAAAACGGTGCTGAGGTAATAGGAAACCGTACGAAGTGTAAGGTCGTAAAAAACAAGGTTGCTCCTCCGTTCAAGGAGTGCGAATTTGATATTATGTACGGTAAGGGAATTTCACGTACCGGAGAGGTTCTTGATCTTGCGGCTGAAATGGGAATCGTCAAGAAGGGCGGAGCATGGTACAGCTATAACGAAATGAAGCTGGGACAGGGACGCGACAATGCGAAGGATTTCCTTGAAGCAAATCCTGAAATAATGAATGAAATAGAGGAAAAAATCAAAGCCAGCGAGGTTGAGATCGTTATGGCTTCAAAGAAGAACAAGAAGGCGGCAAAGCTTGAAGAGAAGTCAGCGGCAGCCGCTAAGCCGGCAAAGAAGGACGAGCCGGAAATGCCTGATCTGACAGTTTCACCTGAGGACGATTTTGAAGAATTTGCTCCGGTGGATATAAGCGAGCTGGGTGAATGATAGATGATGAAAATACTTTCGGTGGAAAAGTATAAGGGAAGCACCTGGCGAATTGATTTTGAAAACTTGGAGCCGGCATTTCTTAATTCGGAAATTATATCAAAGTATAATCTGAGAGCCGGCGCTGAGATCCCCGGTGACGCCTGGGAGGAGATTGTTTATTCCAACGATCTCCGACGCGCCAGGGAGCGGGCGATGTATCTTCTGGACTATAGGGATTATTCCTACAGCGAGCTGTATAAAAAGCTGCTTGCAAACTATGACGAGCAGATATGCTACGACGTGTGCGACAGGCTGGCTGAGCTTGGATTTATAAGCGACAGACGGTATGCCGAGAGCCTTGCAAGAAAGTATATGGAGGTAAAAAAGTTCGGCTATTACCGCGCAGTCCAGGAAATGAGACAGAAAGGATTGTCAAAAGAGCTTATCGACGAGGTTCTGGAAGAATACGAGGATACCGTCGAAGAACGTATCTGTCAGCTTGTGGAGAAAAAATATCTGAGAAAGCTCAGGGAAGATGACGGAGTAAAAAAAGTAAAAAATGCTTTGGTTCGTCAGGGTTATTCGTATTCGGATATAAACTCCGTGCTTGACAGGTATCTGGAGGAGCAGGAGGATTAAATCGCGTCTGCATAAAAATCCGTACCGAACGGATTCCTTCTATCGCTGCATAAATGCAGTACCGTAAACATTATCTATGCAAGTATTATCCGAATAACGGGAAAGAAGACGATGATTGACGAAAGGAACTGGCTATGAAAAGGATCGCTGTTACAATGGCCGCCGCAGTTATTGCTTTGTCGGCAGCCGGCTGTAATGAAAAGAACGGGAATGACGATTCCGCTGTACTTTCATCCGCTGCGGAAAGCGGAACCGAGAACGGAGGTTTGAACTCAGATAACAGTATAAGCAGTAATTCGGTTTCGGACGACCCGATAGAAAATGCGGAATATGTTGTCAGTCAGTATATGAAGTATGCAAATCTGGAATTTGACGAGTCGATGCTCAAGCTTATGACCTCCGATATGCAGGATCAGTACAAGGATACGATGGAAAATCAGGGTCATGATCACGGCTATGACGAGAATGAGGAGGATATGCTTACCGATGTTTCTTTTACCGCGGACCGTGATAATTCCGGGATACTTGAAAGTGTTAATATTAAGGATGAATATCTTACCGCAGTTGAGCTGACGGGAAGCGTGAACTATAAGAATAAGGGCGAGGAAGCGTCCGACTCAGCTTACGCTATCGTTATTGAAACGCCGGAGCACGAGTGGAAAATAGCTTATGCGGGTACGAAAAGTCAGGCTTATCTTGTCGGAATAATCGCCGATGAAGAGTCCGATAAAGCGGACAGTAATGCAAAGGCGGTCTACGAGGCGGCTGAAAAGGCGTGTGAAAAACTTGACGGAGAATATGAATTCAAGTATCTTAATTATATCAGTACGGAAAACGACGACTTTGTAAATGAAATAAAAAGCAATCTCTCCGACGAGCTGGAGGATACTTACTTTACCGTTTTTATGGACGGAAGCAAGCTTGACTATGTTCTGTGGGCGGAAAATATGTCGAGCACTACAGTAGGACGTTATCCCAAGGATAACGGTTGAACAAATACAATCGATGATATAATAACGGGACGATCTCCCGGAAAACGGACGGCTGTATACGTCCGTTTTTGTTTTCTGTCCCAAAAATTTATTTAAAACAAACGGATAATTATAACATCTGCACAAAAAACGGTTTGAAAATTTTACTTTTTCACCAAGCAAAATTGCAAGACAAATTACAGGATATGTGATATAATTATATACAAATGTAAACGTTATCGCCTAAAGCGGAGTGTATGCATTATTATAACTAAGGAAAGTCACTAAAAAACATTCAGGAGGTTTTTATTATGGCAAAAAGCAGACTTATCGGAGATTATCCTGTAATAGGAATCCGTCCGACGATCGACGGCAGACGGGGATATCTTAACGTCAGAGGTTCTCTTGAAGAGCAGACCATGAATATGGCAAAATCGGCGGCAAAACTGTTTGAGGAAAACTTAAGGTATTCAAACGGCGAGCCGGTAAAGGTTATTATAGCCGACACCACTATTGGCAGAGTTGCGGAGGCAGCCGCCTGCGCCGATAAATTTAAGAAAGCGGGAGTAGATATAACGCTTACCGTTACTCCGTGTTGGTGCTACGGTGCGGAAACTATGGATATGGATCCGATGACAATCAAGGGAGTATGGGGCTTTAACGGAACGGAGCGCCCCGGAGCAGTTTATCTTGCTTCGGTGCTTGCCACACATGCTCAGAAAGGGCTTCCCGCATTCGGTATTTACGGACACGACGTTCAGGAGGCTGACGATACTTCAATACCGGAGGACGTCAGGGAAAAGCTTCTTCGCTTCGGACGGGCTGCAGTCGCCTGCGCTACCATGAGAGGAAAATCTTATCTTCAGATCGGCTCTATATGCATGGGGATCGGCGGCTCTGTGATCGATCCGTCGTTTATAGAGGAATATCTTGGAATGAGAGTTGAATCGGTAGACGAGGTAGAAATTATCAGACGAATGACCGAGGGGATTTATGACGAGGAGGAGTATCAGAAGGCCCTGGCGTGGACAAAGGAAAAATGTATCGAGGGCTTTGACAAGAATCCTGAGGAGATACGGAAGTCCAGAGAGGAGAAGGATAAGGACTGGGAATTCGTAGTAAAGATGATGTGCATTATAAAAGACCTTATGAACGGCAACGACAGACTGCCTGCCGGCTGCGAGGAAGAAGCGGTAGGTCATAACGCTATTGCAGCGGGTTTCCAGGGACAGCGTCAATGGACGGATTTTTATCCCAACTGCGATTTTCCTGAGGCTATGCTCAACACTTCCTTTGACTGGAACGGAGCTAGGGAGCCGTATATACTTGCAACTGAGAACGATGTACTCAACGGTCTGGGAATGCTGTTCATGAAGCTGCTGACTAACCGCGCCCAGATCTTTGCGGATGTTCGTACATACTGGTCGCCGGAGGCAGTAAAGAGAGCCGCCGGATACGAACTTGAAGGCGTTGCCAAGGACGCCGGCGGATTTATTCATCTTATAAATTCTGGAGCGGCTTGTCTTGACGCCAACGGTCAGGCAGTGGACGAAAACGGAAACCATGTAATGAAACCCTGGTATGATATCACCCAGGCTGATCAGGACGCGATCATGAAAGCGACGACGTGGAATTACGCCGACTGCGGATATTTCAGAGGCGGCGGATATTCCTCACGATTTGTGACAGAGGCTGAAATGCCTACCACGATGATAAGGCTTAATCTTGTCAAGGGATTGGGACCTGTGCTTCAGATCTGCGAGGGCTGGACGGTTCATCTGCCGGACGAGGTAACTGACAAGCTATGGAAGAGGACAGATTATACATGGCCTTGCACATGGTTCGCTCCGAGAACTACCGGCAAGGGAGCATTCAAAACTGCATACGATGTAATGAACAACTGGGGAGCAAACCACGGGGCAATAAGCTACGGACATATTGGTGCAGACCTTATCACCCTTTGTTCGATGCTGAGGATTCCCGTATGTATGCACAATGTTGACGAGGACAAGATATTCCGTCCTGCCGCATGGAACGCTTTTGGTATGGATAAGGAGGGTCAGGATTTCAGAGCCTGCAAGGCTTACGGTCCTATGTATAAGAACATCAGATAACTCTTTGGGGAGTGTACAATGAGTCTGCTTGATAAAGAGATAAGACAGTTTATAGAGTATGAATATCTGCTTGCCGAGGAGATAAACGAGCTTTTAAGCAGACTTGACTAGGAGATGATACATTGTCTAAAAAAGTTTTAGCTATAGATTTCGGCGCGTCCAGCGGACGTGCTATTGTCGGAACGTTTGACGGCGAAAGAATCACACTGGAGGAAATTCACCGTTTTTCAAACGATCCTGTGATCTTAAACGGTACCATGTACTGGGACGTTCTGCGGCTTTTTCACGAGATAAAGCAGAGCCTTGTCAAGGCTAAGCCGTACGATGTGGACAGCGTGGCTGTCGATACCTGGGGCGTGGATTTCGGGCTGCTGGATAAGGACGGCAAACTGCTTGAAAATCCTGTCCATTACCGCGATTCGCGCACGACGGGCATGGTTGAAGAAAGCTTTAAGCTTATCGGCAGGGACAGATTCTATCGTATCACCGGCAATCAGTTCATGGAGATAAATACTGCGTTTCAGCTTTTAAGTCTTGTGAAGAACCGTCCGGAGCTGATTAAGCGTGCGGATAAGCTTTTGCTTATGCCGGATCTGTTTGAATATTTTCTATGCGGAAAAAAGTATGCGGAGCAGTCGATAGCTTCCACTACTCAGCTTTTTGACGCAGACGGCAAATGCTGGTCGGGAGAGGTTCTAAGTGCATTGGGAATAAAGACTTCACTTATGCCCGATATTGTAAAAAGCGGAGCCTGCGTGGGTATGCTTTCCGAGGAAATTTGCAGTGAGCTTGATATCAAGCCGTTAAAAGTGATCGCAGTGTGCGGTCATGATACTCAGTGCGCTCTTGCGGCTTGTCCTGCAAGGGAAAAGGATTTTGTTTTTCTTTCAAGCGGGACATGGAGCCTGCTGGGCACCGAGCTTGATAAGCCTGTTATAAATGAGGATTCCTACAGGCTTAATGTTACGAACGAGCTTGGTTACGGTGAAAAAACCTCTTTTCTTAAAAATATTATCGGGCTGTGGCTTATTCAGGAAAGCCGCCGTCAGTGGATAAGAGAGGGCAAGGAATACAGCTTTATGGAACTTGAAAGTATGGCTAAGGAAGCCGAGTCGTTTAAGTGCTTTATCGATCCCGACGCACCTGAGTTTACGCCTGCCGGAAACATCCCTGAGCGTATCAGGGAATACTGCAAACGTACCGGTCAGTCTGTTCCTGAAACGGACGGAGAGGTAATGCGCTGTATTTACGAAAGCCTTGCGCTGAAATACCGCTGTGCAAAGGAGGAGCTGGAAGCCTGCACAGGTAAAGCCTACTCCACCATTTACATGGTGGGCGGCGGAACTAAGGACAAATTTTTATCCAAGCTGACCGCCTGCTCCTGCGGCTGTACGGTTTCAAGCGGACCTGTTGAGGCTACGGCTATGGGCAACATTGCGATTCAGCTTATGGCTGAGGGAGAGATAGAAAATCTTGCACAGGCGAGAGAGATCGTGAGAAATTCGGAGAAAATAAGTACCTTTGAGCCGGAGGACGGCGAAGCCTGGAAGAAGGCATACGAGAGATTTAAGGAGGTTGCTGCAAATGCTTAAAAATATTCCTGCAATATTGTCGCCCGAGCTGTTAAAGACCCTCTGCGAAATGGGACACAGCGACAGAATAGTGATCGCCGACGGTAATTTTCCCTGCGAGAGCATGGGTAAGGACGCCAAGGTCATCCGCTGCGACGGCCACGGAGTACCCGAACTGCTTGACGCGATACTTACCTTGTTTCCGCTGGATACATACGTTGAAAAGCCGGTAAATCTCATGCAGGTAATGCCGGGAGATACTGCTGAAACTCCGATATGGGAGGAATACAAGACTATCGTAAAGAAGCACGATGAGCGCGGTGCAGACGCTATCGGCGAGATAGATCGGTTTGCTTTCTATGAGGAAGCAAAGAAAGCCTATGCTATTGTAGCCACCGGCGAAAAGGCGATATATGCCAATATTATGCTGCAAAAAGGAGTAGTTTAAATTCTGAATTCATAATGTGCGATTCTGAATTAAAGATGCTTAGTGAGATAAATAAGAAATTTTAGTAGGTGTATTATGGAAACTATAATCATAAAGCTCGATTCAAGAAAGATGAAAAATCCTGATTTAGATATCCGATATACTTTACCTGAACGTATTGGGGAATATACTGACAATCAGATAACCGATAACGGGTATGATTATATTTCGGGAACAGAATTAGGGTTATGGCTTGAAACTGAAAATTCAGAAAAAAATGCTGAAGCAGTAATTAGATTATTAGCGTCAGAAACATTTTCGGATAATGACTTGTCCGGTATAGCTGAGATTTATATTTCAGACAAAGAATGTGCGGAGTTAGAAAGCTGCAGAAAGATATATCCAATTCAAAAGTAAAATCTGATTTATACTGCTTCAAATCTTCTCTGTTTTTCCGTTTACGATTAAGCTGCGAACGTGAATAAACTTTTTCTGAGAACGTTTAAAGGGTATAGGAAAATCACGTGTGAGTTATTCGGCAAAATTGGAATTTATAGGAGGCATATATATGGCTGCGTTATTTACAACGGAACGTTTAATAGTCAGAAAATTCACACCGGATGACTATGAAGATTTAGCGGATATTCTTACAGATAAGAATGTTACATATTTCGAGCCTTATGAAACCTTTACAAAAGAAGCTTGCATACAAGAGGCCGTAAACTTTTCAAAAAGCGAGGAATTTTTTGCGGTGGTTTTGCAAAATAAGGTTATCGGCAAAATATATTTTTCTGAAAAAGATTTTGGAAGTTACGAGATAGGATATACTTTTAACGGTAAATATCAGGGCAAAGGATATGCTTATGAGAGCGTAAAAGGTATGATGGCATATGCTTTTTTGGTTCTTGATATTCGGCGCATATTTGCAGAAATTAATGCAAGAAATACAAAATCAATCAGATTGGCGGAACGGCTTGGAATGCGAAAAGAAGCAGAACATAAAGAGCTGTTTCCAAGAAAAGAGAACGAAAATATTTTTGATGATTTTTATGTTTATGCTATGCTGAAAAAAGATTTTGAAGCCTAAATTCTGATTGATAGCGGAAATTTAAAAAGCAAGGTAAAAAGTAACGCCGCAGATATACATGAAGATTTTTATGTACGAGGAAATCAAAGAGCAAATAGTTGAGATCTGCTAAATTTGCAGTTAAATATGCTAGTGAGATCGGAATTGTGGAGGTATGAAGATATGAAAATATTAGAATATGGAGATGAGAATAGCAAAAAAATCATTTTTATACATGGATTTCAAAGTCCTTATCAAGTGTGGAATAAATATATTGAACAATACGAAAAAGATTTTCGTATTATCGTTCCGATAATGCCGGGACACAATCCAAATCAAAAGGAAAATTTTGTTTCGTTTTCTGAAACGGCTAAAGAGATTGAGGATTATTATATCGCTCGTTATGGTAATAATGTATATGCTGTTTATGGTATGTCTATGGGCGGTGTTTTAACAGCAACGATATGGCAGAATAAGAGATTAAATATTGATAAAGTAATTTTTGACGGTTCGCCTCTTGTATCCTTTAACAGCGTTATCAGAAAGATGATGCTCAGCTTTTATCTGAACATAACTCATAAATCCCAGCAAAGAGATAAGAAAACATTGAAACAAGCAGTTAAAACTATTATCACCGAAGAAAATCTCGATAGTCTTTTGCAGGTGCTTGACAATATGTCTGACGCTACAATTACAAACTATATAAACAATATAGCAGCTTTTAAGCTGTCGGACACTATAGATACCGAAAATACTAAGATATATTTCTATCACGGGACTGCTGTAAATGAATTTCTTGCGAGAAAATCGGCAAAATATATATCAACGAATTACTCTGATGCTGTTATAAAATGTTTTCGGGGAAAAGCACATTGCGAAAACTCATTGTTTCACCCGGAGTTAATGATTAAAGAATTAGATAGTGTGCTACTGTAAATTCTGATTGATAGCGGAAATTTAAAAAAGCAAAAGTGATGCCGCAGGCTCACAGTCAAATGCAAAATTATTTTGAAAGGACAGATAAATTATGTACGAGGATATCAAAGATCAAATAGTTGAGATATGCCATAAAATGTGGCAGAAGGGCTGGGTCGCCGCCAACGACGGAAACGTTACGGTAAAGGTCGGCGAAAACAGATTTCTTGCAACGCAGACGGGAGTAAGCAAGGCTTATATCACTGCGGATAAGATAGGTCTTATAGACGGAGATTTCAACATTATCGACGCCAAGGAGGGCTGGAGACCGTCCTCGGAGGTTAAAATGCATCTGAGATGCTATGAGCAGCGTCCGGACGTCGGAGCGGTTGTTCATGCGCATCCGCCTGCCGCAACCGGATTTGCCTGCGCTCATGTTCCCCTTGACGATTATTGTATGATCGAAACGGTTATCGCTGTAGGTTCCGTTCCTATTACCCCATATGGAACTCCGTCTACATACGAAGTCCCCGACGCTATAACTCCGTATCTTCAGGAGCACGACGTAATGCTGCTTGAAAATCACGGAGCGCTGACTGTAGGAGCCGACCTGATTACCGCGTATTACAGAATGGAAACTCTCGAGCTTCAGGCGCAGATCTCTCTGAATGCCAGAATTCTGGGCGGCGCAGTGGATATTTCAAGGGAAAATATCGACAGACTTATAGCAATGCGTCCTCAGTACGGAGTTACCGGAAAACATCCGGGATATAAAAAATATCATTAAGAAAACTGTTTCACGCCGCTCTTTAGCCTAAAGAGCGGCGTTTTAATTATTGCCTTAAAAAGCAGAAAATCCCGAAATGTTTCGTAACAAAAATTAAATGTTTTTCAAAGCGTGGAAATTTTTATTTTAAACCGGCAGTTAATTTTGATAAATCGCATTTGTTTTGCCGGTGCATATTATGCAAGAAAGCGAAAAGTGATAATAAATTGTAAAGTCTATTGTCGAAAACAATTTGAGGTGTTATAATTAATCTTGAGAAGATGTATTTATAAACATTGCGAAAACGTTTAACTTAATATTTTCGCAAAGGGGGGCGGCTTTTTTGAATTATATAGTGCATTACGATATCTGTGCTTTGATATTATATGCGGTAACTGCTGTCGTTTTTTGCATCAGGAAAAGGGTTCCGTGCAGGAGAAACAAGGTGTTCGGCTTTATGCTTGGTACAGCTGCGGCTTCATGCGTTTTTGACCTGTTGTGTGTATTTACCACATCGGAAATGGTGGGACGTTTTGTGAAAATGTTCTGTCATGTTTCGTACTATGTTACTCACAATCTGATAACGTTCGCTTTTATGATATACGTTTTATTTCTGACGGATAATTTTTCTGATATAACCAAAGGCTTTAAGGCCGCGCTTTATGTACCTATAAGCGTTGATATTATTTTGATTTTAACGTCGCCTCTAACAAAATGGATAATTTATCTGGATGATAACGGAGTTTATACAAGAGGACCACTTCAGCCTGTATGTTATGTAATTTCGGTATATTATCTTTTGTTCGGAGTGGTTTACACTTTAAGAAACCGCAGGATGATATCCACTCAGGTTGTTGTTTCAATAACGGGTTTTGTCGGAATGACCTGCGTTGCCGTAGTAATTCAGCTTTTTAATCCGCATTTGCTGGTTGAATGTTTCGGGGGAGCATTGTGCATTATGCTGGTTATGTTCATGCTTCAGAATCAGGATGATATGATAGATTCGGTAACCAAAATGCTTAACAGAAGCACATTTGCAAATAACTGCATGATAAATTTTTCCGCGGAGAATCCTTTTTCTGTTCTGCTGATAAGAATACCTGATTTCACGCTTCTTATGAAAACCTTCGGAGGACGCTTTTCCAATAACCTGCTGAGAAGTTTTTCGGAATATCTTTATTCTTTCGTTAATCTGGGAGACGGCTATTATCTGGAGGACGAATGCTTTGCGCTTACGTTTTTCAAGGATTACGATAGAATCGGCAGAATATACAGGGAAATTGACGCAAGACTCAGCTCCAACTGGAAGATAGGAACTGTTGATACGGTGATTTCTGCGCTGTTTCTGCGTATCGACTGTCCTGCGGACGCATCGGACGTTGAAACGGTTATGGATTACATAGAACAGTTCAAGCAGTATTCGTTTTCTGATAAAAAGTTTTATCGTACAGATGATATAAATCTTTATGACAGAAAAAGACGTATTGATGTTGAAAGAGCTATAGAAAACGCGCTGACGAACAAAAACTTCAAGGTTTATTATCAGCCTGTTTTCGGCTCTGAGGAAAATAGAATCGTATCCTGCGAGGCCTTGCTGCGTCTTATCGACGATGAGCTGGGGAATATTCCTCCAAGTGAATTCATACCTATCGCCGAGCAGAACGGAAGCATTATGAAAATAGGCAAATTTGTTTTTGAGGAAGCCTGCCGTTTTATAAGGAAGGGAAACGCAGCCGCACTGGGAATAGAGTATGTTCAGGTGAATCTTTCTGTGGTTCAGTGCATGCAGTCTGATCTGACTGAGAATTTTGTGAATATAATGGACAGGTACAAGATAGATCCGTCTCAGATATGTCTTGAAATAACCGAAACCGCGGTAGCCTATACGCCTCATATCATGGAACAGAATATAAAGCAGCTTTCAATGATAGGAATAAAATTTGCTCTTGACGATTACGGAACAGGTTATTCAAATATGAATTATCTGCTCAATCTTCCTTTTAAATATGTCAAGCTTGAAAAAGAGATTATATGTAAAGCATTTAATAATGAAAAAGCGAGAATAGCAATAGAAAGCACTATAGCTATGATAAAAAAGCTGAATATGAAAATAGTAGCGGAAGGTGCGGAAACCGCAGAGCAGGTTGAAACGCTGCTTGAAATGAAATGCGATTATATTCAGGGGATTTATTTTTCCGAACCTCTTGCCGAAAAGGAATTTCTGAAGGCGGCAGAAAGCTTTAGTAGAGTAAAATCAAAGATATAAAAATAAGACGGACCGACCTGTGCAGCAGGATTTGTCCGTCTTATTTGATGAGCGGTCCGGCCAAGCGCTTTACAGCGTCAGCCGCAGTTATAATTTTTTGTCCTCATCGCTGAGATTCCCGAGAGAAAGAGATTTAAGGTAAGCGTTTATAAAACCGTCAATATCTCCGTCCATTACGGCGTTTACGTTAGAAGTTTCATAGCCGGTTCTGTGATCCTTTACAAGAGTGTACGGCATAAAAACATATGAACGTATCTGTGCGCCCCAGGCTATTTCCTTCTGAACGCCTTTTATATCCTCTATTCTTTCAAGGTTTTCCCGTTCTTTAATTTCAATAAGCTTGGATTTAAGTATTTTCATAGCGTATTCCCTGTTCTGGAACTGGGAACGCTGAGTCTGACAAGCGCATACTATTCCGGTGGGCTTATGGATAAGCCTTACCGCAGAGGAGGTCTTGTTGATATGCTGACCGCCGGCGCCGCTGGAGCGGTAAACCTGCATTTCAATATCCTCAGGTCTGATCTCTACCTCTATCGAATCGTCGATTTCCGGCATAACATCAATGGCTGCGAAAGAGGTGTGTCTGCTTCCGGAGCTGTCAAATGGGGATATACGCACAAGACGGTGTATACCGGATTCGCTTTTTAAATATCCATAAGCATTTTCGCCCTCAACGATTATAGAAGCGCTTTTCATTCCTGCGTCGCCGCCCTCAAGATAGTCGAGTGTTTTGACCTTAAATCCGTGAGCGTCGCCCCAGCGGTTATACATTCTGAACAGCATTTCGCACCAGTCCTGAGCTTCCGTTCCTCCGGCTCCGGCGTGGAAATTAATGATCGCATTGCATTTATCGTATTCTCCCGTAAGAAGCGAAGCAAGAGTAAGCTCGTCTACTGACTTTGCAAGGCTTTCTATCTCGCTTTGAATTTCCTCGGTCATGCTTTCGTCGTTTTCCTCCGCCGCCATATCAAGCATTACCTCAATATCTTCAAAAGAGCTTTTTATTTTAGTGTAACGTTCAATATTGCTTTCAAGGCTTCTGGTTTCCTGGAGAACCTTCTGCGACTGCTCAAGATCGTCCCAGAAGCCCGGTTCCGCCGCTTTTTCCTGAAGCTCCAGAATACGCTCTTTGCTGTTTTCAATGTCGAATACCTCGTAAAGCTCTTGGATTTTAGGTCTGTAGCTTTCAAGCTCAGTCCTCAGATTTTCTAAAAATACCATAGATTAATCTCCTTATTTTATCGTCATACTATATTATAAAGCTTTTTTTATAAAAAGTAAAGAAAAAATAGCAAAAACTCTTTCTTTTTTTGAAAATGTATGCTATAATTAAAATGATTTATTTTCAGACAAATGTATCGGTGCGCTTTTGGAAAGGAAACATCTTTATGGCAAATTATATTGGAACAAAATGTATCAGCTGCGGCGAGGTGTTTAAAGAAGGGGACAATGTTGTAGTATGTCCCGAATGCGGAACTCCCTATCACCGTGCCTGTTATGAAAAGGAAGGTCAATGTATAAATACCGAGCTGCATGAAAAAGGCGGTTCGTGGCAGCCGCATTACGATTCGGACACCGATTCGGCAAACACGGATAATCATCCTATAAGATGCGCCAGATGCGGGGAAACAAATCCGCCTGACGGACTTTTCTGTAAAAGGTGCGGTATGCCTCTGACGGTCAATACAGGTGAAGAGCGTCCGTTCAACACTCCTCCAAATTATAATTCTCAGAATTTCACACAGCAGGGAAATATGAATTCTGCCAACGGAGGATTTTATCAGGGAGCTTCGCCGTTCGGCGCAGGCAAGCAGATCACTTTCGACCAGGATTCTGATATTGACGGAGTAAAGCTTGGCGATTACGCTAAATATGTTGGAAAAAATCCTATAGTTATGCTTTCAAATTTTATCCGCTTTGGCAAATTCGGCGGAAAATCAAGTCTTAACCTGGGAGCGCTGCTGTTTCCGCAGTTTTATTTCTTTTATCGTAAAATGCCGCTTGTCGGAGCTCTTTTTATGTTTCTGACCATTCTCACAGGAATCCCAAGCCTTATATATTCGTTTCAGTCCGGTATTATGGGGGTCGATGTGATTTCGACAAGTATAGACCTGAGCAGCGAAATGTTCGGGACGATTTTAAATATTGCATATTTGCTTTCATTGGCTATAAGAGTTGTACCTGCGCTATTCGCCAACTACTGGTATTACAGGACTGCAAGAAAGGATATACTGTCTATTCGTTCGGCTTATTCTGATTCCGGTGATGAAAATTCGATAAAGGAACAGATAGCCGCTAAGGGAGGTACTTCTTTTGCGGCACTGGTCATGGCTGTGTTGGTATTTATGACGCTGAATATTTTTGTACTGTTTCTGATGAATAAATTTTTGGCGTAATTTTACGAAATGTTAATAATTACGGTCCGCAAATTCAATTGACAGTTTTTGCGGACTGTGTTATAATAATTAAGTTATCCTTGCTTGTATTTTATATACAGGCGAAATCCAGAAGGAGGTGCACTAATAATGGCAAAGATTAATGAAACTTACGAGGCAGTTGTTGTTTTCAGCTCAAAGGCAGGCGAAGAGAATGTAAAGGCTCTTACCGACAAATTCAATGAGATGATTCAGGCAAATGCGACCGACGTTGAAATGAACGATTGGGGCAAGCGTAAATTGGCTTATGCTATTAATTATGAAACAGAAGGAAATTATGTGCTTTGGAATTTTACAAGCGACACATCTTTCCCTGCTGAGCTTGAGCGTGTTCTCAAGATCACAGACGGAGTTCTTCGTTTCCTGATTACAGTAAAGTAAGGCCGATTGAAAAGAGGGAAAGGTTATGCTTAACAGAGTTATTTTGATGGGTAGAATAACGCAGGATCTTGAAGTAAGGCAAACGCCGGCCGGCGTTTCGGTAGTTTCTTTTACCGTGGCAGTTGACCGCAGCTTCAAAGGTCAGAACGGCGAACGTCAGACTGACTTTATCAACTGTGTTGCATGGCGTCAGCAGGCTGACTTTATCGGCAGGTATTTTGCAAAAGGCAGAATGATTGCGCTTGAGGGTAACCTCAGGACAAGAACATACGACGATAAGAACGGTACAAAGCACTATGTTACAGAGGTATTTGTAGACAGTGTTTCGTTTACGGGTGAAAGAGCTGACGGCGCGTCTCAGGGCGGTTATCAGAATAATTACGGATCGTATCCTAACAACGGCGGATATCAGAATAATAATTATCAGCAGAATAATTCGTATTCAAATAATCCTCCGCAGCAGAATCAGAATAACAATTACGGTTCAGCTCCCGCCAATGATTCGCTTAATATAGGCGACCTTGACGATTTTGAGGTGTTGAGCGACGACGGAGTACCTTTCTGATTGGAAAATCATCGTGTTGAGTAAGGAGGATTAATCGTGGAGAAAAATAACAGAACTGCTAAAAGAGGACGCAAGAAGGTTTGTATGTTCTGCGTTGACAGAGCTGAAAAAATCGACTATAAGGATATTGCGAAGCTGAGAAAATGCATGACTGAGAGAGCTAAGATTCTTCCCAGACGTGTTACAGGTACTTGCGCATATCATCAGAGAGAGCTCACAACCGCTATTAAGAGAGCTCGTCATCTGGCGCTTCTTCCATATGTTGCAGATTAATTTTTAATTTAAGCTGAGAGATATCCTGAAAGGATATCTCTTTTTGTTTTGTAAGAAACAGGAATGCTAATTTACAGTAATTTAGTATACTTTAGGGGTTGCAATGTTAAAGAAAATATGGTATTATATATTTGAAATCTAAGAAACAATGATGTATACAGATAGGAGCAGCTATGAAAGATAGAATCAATATAAAGGAAAGTTCAAACGCACAGGTATATCCCTGCGTTCCTACCAGAGAACTTGTCGTATTTCCTAATATGGTAATGCATTTCGACGTGGGCAGGCCGGGCTCTGTTAAAGCAATGAAAAACGCCCTGCAGGGAGAAGGCTATGTATTTCTTGTTGCGCAGAAGGACGTAAACGTTGAGCGTCCGGAGAAAAACGACGTATATAAAATAGGTACCATAGCTAAGGTAAAACAGATAATAAAAACTCCCAATGGCGTTTACAGATGTCTTGTGGAGGGAGTACAGAAAGCGAAGCTTGCAGAGCTTATCGACGAGGATGCCTGCTATGAGGCAGAGGTCAGAAATATTCCCAATTATGGCAGGGAGAATCTGAGCGAGAACGAGATAACCGCGCTTTTCCGAGAACTTAAGGAGGTTTTTGCGGATTATGCAAGGGTGCTGCCCAGAATGCCGCAGGAGCTTTATACTCAGGTAATGGGAGCGTCGGACGCTAAATCGCTTTTTGAAGCTATTGCATTCAATATCGTGCTTCCTTTTGAAGATAAGCAGAAACTTCTCGAAATACCGTCGGCAGGAGAAAAAAATGCATTTCTGCTGTCAGTACTGTCAAGAGAAATAGACGTGCTGACGCTTGAAGCCCAGATCCATGAGCAGGTTCATGCGGCGATAGAGCAGAATCAGAGGGATTTCTATATCCGGGAGCAGATAAAGGCGCTTCAGAACGAGCTGGGAGAAAACGGTTTCGGCGACGAGGTCAGCGATGCGGACGAGATACAGAATTATATCGATAAGATACATAAGCTCGGCGCAGGAGAAGAGGTTGAGGAAAAGCTTCTTTCAGAAGTAAAAAGACTTTCAAGAATGGCTTCCGGGTCGCAGGAGGCCGTAGTAATAAGAGGATATCTCGATACCTGCATATCCCTGCCATGGAATGTTTTTTCCAAGGATCAGACAAATATCAAGAAGGCGCAGCAGATTCTTGATAAGGATCATTACGGTATGAAGAGAGTAAAGGAAAGGATACTTGAAAATCTCGCCGTAAGATCGCTTACTCCTGATATAAAGGGACAGATAATATGCCTTGTGGGACCTCCGGGAGTAGGTAAAACATCTATAGGAAAATCCATTGCAAGAGCGCTCAATCGTAAGTATGTCCGTGTTTCGCTTGGCGGAGTGAAGGACGAAAGCGATATCAGAGGACACAGAAAAACCTATGTCGGCGCTATGCCGGGACGTATCATCAACGCAATTAAACAGGCGGGAACCAAGAATCCGGTTATACTGCTTGACGAAATAGATAAAATGAGCAATGATTTCAGAGGAGATCCGTCTTCGGCTATGCTGGAGGTCCTTGATTCGGAGCAGAATTTCTCTTTCAGGGATCATTATATTGAACTGCCGTTTGACCTCAGCGATGTGCTTTTTGTAACTACTGCCAATACACTTGAAACTATTCAGCCGCCGCTGCTTGACAGAATGGAGGTCATAGAGCTTTCAAGCTATACCAGAGAGGAAAAGTTCAATATTGCAAAGAAGCATCTTATTCCTAAGCAGCTTGCTAAAAACGGACTGAAAGCGGCTCAGATGAGAATAACGAACGACGGTATCTATGCGCTTATCGACGGCTATACCCGCGAAGCAGGAGTCCGTAAGCTTGAAAGAGCCATAGGCTCGCTTTGCAGAAAGGCGGCAAAGGAGATCGTTGAGAACGGAGCGGTCAAGGTCACTTTTAAAGACGGTAATATTGAAGAATATCTTGGTCACAAAAAATATCTGCCGGATCTGATTTCCAAGGAAAATCAGGTTGGCTGTGTTAACGGTCTGGCGTGGACCTCGGTAGGCGGAGTGATTATGCCACTGGAGGTTCTGGTGCTTGACGGCAAGGGAAAGATTGAGCTTACAGGCTCGCTCGGCGACGTTATGAAGGAATCGGCTAAAATTGCGGTAAGCCTTGTGCGCAGCATTGCTGATAAATATAAGATAAAATCCGATTTTTACGAGAAAAACGATCTGCATATCCACGCTCCTGAGGGTGCTGTTCCTAAGGACGGTCCTTCGGCGGGAGTAACGATGACTACCGCTCTGGTTTCTGCGCTGAGCGGGATACCGGTCAGATCAGATGTAGCCATGACGGGAGAAATTACTCTGAGAGGAAAGGTTCTTCCTATCGGCGGTCTTCGTGAGAAAACAATGGCGGCCTATAAGGCGGGAGTGAAAACCGTTATTGTACCAAAGGAAAATATGGGAGATCTTGATGAGATCGACGATACGGTAAAGCTTGGTCTTGAGTTTGTTTTTGTCGAAAAGATTCAGGACGTTCTTGATGTCGCATTGGTAAAGAAGACTGATCCCGAAGACATTCCGTATGAAATTGTAAAACAGCCTGTGCGCAAGGCAAGCAAGGCGACAGTGCAGAAATAGGTGACGTATGAATTTTAACAAAGCGGAGTTTTTTACTTCTTTCGGAAAGCTTTCTCAGCTGCCTGAACCTGACAGGATAGAGATAGCTTTTTCAGGCAGGTCCAATGTGGGAAAATCATCATTGATCAACAAGCTTTTAAACCGAAAATCACTTGCAAGGGTAAGCTCGGTGCCGGGCAAAACTGTAACGATCAATTTCTATAAGCTAGAAGATATTTATCTTGTAGATCTGCCCGGATATGGCTATGCAAAAACCGCAAAGAATCTGAAGCGCGAGTGGAGCGACCTTATCGGGGGATATCTTGCAAGTCCGGACAGGTATCTTGAGCTGGTGTTACAGCTTATAGATATACGTCATCCTCCCACAGAGGACGACTTGCAGATGATAGATTTTCTTATTGAAAGTGAAATGCCGTTTGTGATCGTGTTTACCAAGGCGGATAAGCTTAAGCCAAGTGCAAGAAAGCAGAGAATGGCGGAATTTGCTAAGGAAATACCCTATTTTGATGTTATAACAAGCGTTGAGTTTTCTGCTCAGACCGGCGAGGGCGTACAAGAGTTGAGAGAGATAATTGAAGAGATCGCAGAGGCCGGTATTCCCGATAATTCATCTGACAACGAGAGCGAAGCCGAAGAGCACGAAAGTGTAGAGGATTGCGGTAATTTCTCGGGCTTTCTTACTCCCAAAGGCAGAAAAAAATAAAAAATTATTAAAAACCCTTTACTTTTACAGGCTGATGTGCTAAAATAAAATCAAGTAGTTTAGCACTTTACACCATGAAAAGTAAAGGAGTTTTTTGTAATGAAGGAAAAAATGGAGATAAAAAATCTTGACGAGCTCTTTGAAGCGGTTCTTTGCCTTGAAACCGTTGAGGAATGCAGAGCTTTTTTTAAGGATCTCTGTACCGTTCCGGAGCTTAAGGCTTTATCACAGCGTTTTCAGGTAGCTAAGCTGCTGACTGAAAATCATGTGTACAGCGACATAGTTTCGGAAACAGGAGCTTCGACCGCCACCATAAGCCGGGTGAATCGGTCTATTTCCTACGACGGAAGCGGCGGATACAGTATTGTATTTGACAGACTGAAGGATAAAAAGCAAGGATAGCGTAATATGAGCGGATACGGTAGATTTGCATGGTTTTACGACCGTCTTACGGATAATGTGGAGTATGATAAAATAGCGGCTGCCGTTAACGGGTATGTTGAACGGTTCGGAGGCAGAAAGGGTATTCTGCTGGACCTTGCCTGCGGAACCGGCTCCCTTTGTGAGCGGTTTGCCGATATGGGCTACGATGTGATAGGTGTTGACGGCTCTGGTGAAATGCTTAATGCGGCTTTGGATAAAAAATACGAAAGCGGTCTGCCGATTCAGTATCTTTGTCAGGATATGACCGAGCTTGATATGTACGGTACGGTGGATGTGACTGTATGCACGCTTGACAGTATAAATCATCTGCCGGATATCGAGTCGGTAAGGAAGACTTTTGAACGGGTATCGCTGTTTGCCTATCCCGACGGAATGTTTATCTTTGACGTCAATACCGTGTATAAACACAGAGAAGTGCTGGCAGGCAATGCTTTTGTATACGATCTGGACGGTCTTTTCTGCGTATGGCAGAACGAGTATGAGCCCGAGGACGATTCGGTAGATATATATCTGGACTTTTTTGAAGAAAACGGGCAGGGAAGTTACGGCAGATTTCAGGAAAGCTTTACTGAAAGAGCTTATCCCTGTGAGGTTATCGAGTGTATTCTGGCGCAGACCGGATTTGAAATTTTAGGCGAGTTTGACGGCTACAGCGACATTTCTCCTGGTGAGAAAACTGAAAGGATAGTTTATGTTACAAAAAAATGCAGATAGTTTCGCAGCCGGCAAATTGCTGTAAAAGGTGAAGGGAGGATATGCACGCTTATGCGGGCATAGTTTTATAGAATGGGAAGAATAGTAAGAGCGATAAGCAAGGACGCTTCTGTGGTTTGCAGCGCCATTGACGGCAGAGATATAGTCGCGCGCATAGAGCAGATTCATAAGACTTCGGCGGTCTGTACTGCGGCGCTGGGAAGGCTTACGCTGGGAGCGTCGCTTCTGGGTTTCGGACTGAAGGGAAAGGACGATTCGGTGACCCTGAGAATGGCTGGCGGGGGACCTGCGGGAACGCTTATTGCGGTTTCGGACAGCTTTGGTAACGTTAAGTCTTACATTCAGAATCCGGTCGTAGAGATACCGCTGAACAGCGTCGGAAAGCTTGACGTAAGGGGAGCGGTGGGAACCGACGGAACGCTGAGCGTGATAAAGGATCTGGGTCTGAAGGAGCCCTATTCCGGTCAGATACCTATAGTTTCCGGAGAGATCGCGGAGGACATTACAAGCTATCTTGCAACAAGCGAACAGGTCCCAAGCGTATGCGCATTGGGAGTGCTTGTAAATCCTGATCTTACCTGCGCTCAGGCGGGCGGATTTCTGATACAGCTGCTGCCGTTTGCGCCCGAAGAGGCTGTGGATATTATTGAAAAGAACATCCAGTCAATGCAGTCGGTCACAAAAATGCTTTCTCAGGGTCTTTCAGCTGAGGACATTGCCATGAAAGCGCTTGAGGGTCTCGAGCCCAATGTGCTTGACGATTTTAAGGTAGAATATACCTGTGACTGCTCAAAGGAAAGAGTCGAGCGGGCGTTGGTATCACTTGGAAAGGAACAGCTTGAAGAGCTTTCACGGGACGAAGTCACCGAGGTAAAATGTCATTTCTGCGATAAAGTCTATCATTTTACTTCCGACGAAGTAAAAGAGCTTATGAACAGATAAAGCAGGATATAAGTAAAAACACTGCCGCATAATGCGATTTGCATTTACTGGCAGTGTTTTTTATTATTGTGCGGGTACATTTTCTGTGCCGCAATTTTTTCAGCAACAGGAAACAAGTCCGTTAAGATAATTATTCCGTCAGCGCAGATTATAAACATAAGCGGCAGGAAATTTAATAGGGCGATATTTTTTGATTTAACAGTTTTCAGGAAAAGAAATTGTATTTTGTGCAATGTGTGTGCTGTCTGAATGAAATTTTGATTTCTCTGCATTTTTTTCAATATCTATTGACTTTTTTATAAAAAAGTTCTATAATTATAAAGTGAATGTGTGTGCGGAATTGACAAAATACGCATAAAAATATAAATTAGGAGGAACAATCGTGCGACGAGTTAAAAAGCCCGTGTTTTTTATCGTGCTGTTTTGTATTCTTGGTATAGGCTATCTTACCTTTGCCGGTATACATACGCAGTATGGTGATATAAAAACGACTTATATCAAGGGAGCCGATGAAATACGCTGGGGAATCGATATTCAGGGCGGCGTTAACGCTACCTTCGAGCCTGTAGACGGATACGACGCTACCGACGACGAGATGGATGCGGCAAAGGCAGTTATCGAGCAGCGTCTTGTAAGCCTTAATATTACTGACAGTGAGGTTTATGTAGATTATACCAAAGACAGAGTCATCGTTTCGTTCCCGTGGCAGGCGGGAGAGGAGGATTTTGATCCGGAAGCGGCGGTTTCCGAGCTTGGTGAAACGGCCGTGTTGACGTTCAGAAAAGGAACTGAAGCTGACGGAGAGGAGGTACTTACCGGTACCGACGTAAAAAAAGCCGAAGCTCAGCAGTATCAGGATCAGGATACCGGAAACATAAAATATGCCGTAAGTCTTACGCTTGACAGTGAAGGAACAAAGAAGTTTGCTGAAGCTACTTCAGAGCTTGCCGGAAACGGACAGATCTCGATCTGGATGGATGACGAAAGCATTTCCGCTCCTAGTGTTGAAAACGCAATAACCGACGGAAAGGCTCAGATAACCGGTAATTTTACTTACGAGAGCGCAAAGGCGCTTGCAGATAAGATCAATGCTGGTTCGCTTCCTTTCAAGCTGACTACGTCCAGCACGAATATTATTTCTGCAACCTTGGGAGAAGGCGCGAGAACTGCAATGATAATTGCCGGAGTAGTTGCTTTTGTGATCGTTTCGATCTATATGATCGTTATTTACAGACTCTCGGGCGTTGTGGCTTCTATAGCATTGATAGGTCAGATCGTAGGTTCTATTGCCTGCGTTTCAGGATTTTTCGGAAATATCGACAGCTTTACCCTCACCATTCCGGGTATTGCCGGTATCATTCTTTCCATAGGAATGGGCGTAGATGCAAATGTAATTACCTCTGAGCGTATAAAGGAAGAGCTTCTTAACGGAAAAACTCTGAACGGCGCTATTGAGATGGGTTACAAGCGTGCTTGGAGCGCAGTATTTGACGGAAATATTACCGTTATATTCGTTGCCGTGATTCTTATGGGAGCGTTCGGTCCGACCGACAGCGTTTTCGCAACGCTTCTTAAACCTGTATTCTTTATGTTCGGCGCGTCTACGGCAGGCACGATCTATTCGCTTGGCTATACGCTGCTTGTCGGTATAATTTTTAATTTTGTGTGCGGAATTTTCTGTTCGAGGCTCATGCTTTCATCGCTCTCAAAATTCAAAGTGTTCAAGAAACACAAATTTTACGGCGTTCCCGACGACGAAGAAAAAATTGCAAAATTAAAAGAGAAGAAGAGCAGAGTTCTCAAGGTCAACTCTCACAACAAGCTGTTCTATACGATTTCCTGCAGTCTGATCGCCGTATTTATAATTCTTACGGCTGTAATAGGTCTTAATGTGGCTATAGAGTTCAAGGGTGGAACTATTGTCACCTATACGTATTCGGGCGACATCGATACGGATCAGGTTTCCGATCTGGTAACCGATGTGATCGGAGAAAACGCAATTGTTACAAAGGGTGAAAATTTCTCCAGCGACGATAAGACAATACGTATATCACTTTCCTCAAAGCAGGGAATAAGCAATGAGAAACAGGATGAGCTGAAGACGGCAATGGAAAGCACCTTTGCCGATAACAACATAGAGTTGCTCGAATCAAACGATATAGCCGCGTCAAACGGAAGTGAATTCTTCTTTAAATGTCTTGTAGCATGCGCCTTTGCCGCTGTGGTAACAATTATTTATATCGGCTTCAGATTCCGGAAGATCGGCGGACTTTCAGCCGGATGCTTTGCGGTTCTTGCACTTATACACGATATGTGTATGGTATACGGCTGCTTTGTTATCTTCCGTTTTGATATTGACGCCAATTTTATGGCAGTTCTTCTTACGATAATGGGATACTCGATAAATGCAACAATCATTATTTACGACCGTATCCGTGAAAACCGTCGGCTGTACGGCAATAAAATGTCAATTGAGGAACTGGTTGATCTTTCTGTTACCCAGACTCTGGGACGTTCGGTACACACAACCGTAACAACGGTTCTGGCAATGTCTACGGTATGCATAGTATGTCTGATATGCGATATTTCTTCAATAATAAGTTTTTCTTTCCCTCTTATCATAGGAATGTCGGCAGGCGTTTATTCCTCAAACTGCATTGCGCCTACCCTCTGGGTTCTGTGGCAGAAGCACGTTGATAAAAAGAACAAGGGTAAGAGACCTGTTCCGGCGAAAAAGTCAAAGACGAAAAAACCAAGAACTGAAAGACCTAATAATGGTGCAGTTGTTTAATGTAAAAGTAAAAGACGGCTGCATACTAGTAACAATTTGATAATAATCATCATAGGGCGGTTATAGCCTGCCCCTGCGATAAAGCGTATAAACGCAATTAATATGCGGGGACGGTCTGTGACCGCTGATTTTGTTGTGAGGAGAAAATAAAAAAGGAGTATCTTTCCTGTTTTTAAAAGGAAGGATACTCTTTGCAATAATTCCGGTTATTCGTCGTCTCTGTGAGTTCTGAACGGAGCCAGAGGAATACCGGTTTCGTTATAGACGTTTACCTCTCCGTAATTGACCCAGCAGTACCTGGCGTAAACAGGTTCTGAAACCTTGTCGCTGCTAATGAATACAGTACTGCCTGAAATCTCTGCCTTTGCCGGATAGAACTCCTTGTCTGCTCCGGCAATTTCAAATCCTGACGGTTCGCCGCCTTTGATGACAAATCCGTTTTCCGCATGGTCGAAATCAAGCTTTATGCCGCCGTTGACATACTCACAGGACTTATAGATTGGACCAAACGCTTTTACATCCATATTATAAACCAGCTTTTCAACCTGCAAACACAGCCTTTCGCCTACAGGAGCTTTATCCGTCGGGTGGATATTATCAAGCTCTCCGCAGTCTGAAATAACCGCAATTCCTGTATTTCTGACCGTCTTGAAAGTCCTCATCTGAGCCTCTCTGATAAGACACCAGTGTTTATAGTCAGGATCGTTCTTATATTTGAACATAGGAAGCTGAACAAGAATAAAAGGCAGTTCTTCGTCTCCCCAGATATTTCTCCAAAGAGAGATAAGATTTGTAAGAAGAGTATAGTAGGTTTTTGGCTTGTGGTCATCAGATTCGCCCTGATAATATAAAAATCCTCTTAAAGTATACGGGCAAACTCTTAAAATCATTGTCTCGTAAAGTCCGGCCGGACGGAATGGGTTTACGCAGTTGATAGGTCCCGGCCATTTATTGACTCCGCAAAGTTCCTGGACCCGCTCCCAACTTGCGTTAGGTTCTTTTTTATATACCTCCTGGGATTTTTCAAACCATGCTTTGTCATATTCCAGATATTCTGCGTATTCCTTTTCCTGTTGCTGTACCGATTTACCTTCGATCGCCTTGTCGTATTCCTCAAGATATGAGTTGAGCTCCTTGTTGATATCGAGTGTTTTTCTGTCAACCCATGCGGAAGCTGAGGTTCCGCCCCAGTTGCAGCCTATAAGACCCACTGTTACTCCAAGCTCGGCAGAAAGCTTTTTTGCAAAGTAATATCCGACTGCGCTCCAGGCCTTGGAACCTTCGGGATCGCATTCTCCCCAGCAGGCAGTTTTTTCGGCTTCCTCAGCCTGCTTTACGGTGCCTGCCTTATTGGTGTAGTAAAATCTTATGGGCATATCCTTGTTAAGCTTTGCAAGCTCTTCTTTTCCGTCCTTTGCGTTTTGCAGCTCCAGCTCCATATTGGACTGACCTCCGCAAAGCCACACCTCGCCTATCATAACGTTATGGAAGGTGTGAGTCTGCTTTACGGAAACGACCTTTTCGTTTTCCTTTATTGCTTCTGAACATTCGAGATGAAGCTCATATGGACCGCCAGCCGGCATAGGAGGCAGAATCAGTGACCATTTTCCGCTTTTGGAAACGCATTTTGCTTTCGCTCCGTTTATTTCGGCGGTTACGACGGCGCCGTCATCAGCCTCTCCCCATACGGAAATGTTTTTCTCTCTCTGCAGCACCATATTGTCGGAAAATATTGCAGCAGCTTTAAACATATAAATCAGAACCTTTCAAACTTTAATTCTTAATGCCGCGATTTATTCCGCGGACAGCTTTATTATTCATGCTCCCAGCTTATTATCTTCCATGGGGAGTTTTCAGTTTCTTTTACAAGATAGAAATTCCAGCCTGTATTTTCTTCAGTAAATCTTTCATCCCCGAATCCGGGACTGCTTTTATATACAAAGGAGGCTGTAACTATTGCGTTATCGTAATAGCTGTCATAATTCTGGACTTTTTCATCCAGCATAACGCTTTCGCTGCATTCAACGCTGACAAAAAAGTAAAGGGACGGAAGAAAATTTTTAGTTTCATCGGTGCCGAGCGGCTCATCGCCTATAGTCAGCTGTCTCATTCCGCAGTTGTTTCCGGCATTCCAGTATTCAAAGTACTTTCTTACCGTATTTGTCGCCGACAGATTTTCAGGAACAACGGTTTCGCCGTATTTCTTTTCCTTCCAGCGGCAGAAAGCTGCCGCTGAACCCGTAATCAGAGCGGCAATGATAAAAATTATCATTATTATTTTTATTGCTTTTTTCATTTCGACCTCTTTTTCTGTATATTACAAGCAGCGATATGATACTTACCTTTTATAAGCCTTTGCGTTTCGATATCCAAGTCCTGGCGAGTCCGGCTGTTAAAAAGCATGAGCGGAATTTTCAACCTGCCGCCGGACAACAGAGTCAGTTTCTATTCTACAAACGGCTTCATTCCCTTTTCACGCCTGAATTCCAGGTATTCCTCATAGGTTCCGGCTCTGTCGATGCAGCCGTCGGGAGTTATTTCAATGATCCTGTTGGCAACCGTCTGCATAATCTCATGGTCGTGGGAAGCAAAGATAACAACGCCTTTAAAATCTCTCAGACCGTTGTTTACTGCTGTAATGCTTTCGAGGTCAAGGTGATTTGTAGGTCTGTCCAGAAGCAGTACGTTGGATCCGAAAAGCATCATTCTTGAGAACATGCATCTTACCTTTTCGCCGCCGGATAATACGTCTACTTTTTTGTAAATGTCGTCGCCTGAGAAAAGCATTTTTCCTAAAAAGCCTCTGAGAAAGGTATCAGTTTCCTCGGTGGTGGAGTATTGTCTTATCCAGTCTACGATCGTCATATCGCAGCCGTTGAAAAATTCGCTGTTGTCCTTGGGGAAATAGGAGCGGGAGGTCGTAGAGCCCCATTTAAATGAGCCTTCATCGGGCTGCTCCTCCTCCATAAGTATTTTGAACAGCATTGTAATAGCCTGCTCCGATTCGCCGACAAAAGCGACTTTATCTGTTCTGCCGAGAGTAAATGAAACATTGTTCAGCAGCTTTTCTCCGTCAACGGTTTTGGAAATTCCTTCAACCCTAAGGATCTCCTTACCCGGCTCCCTGTCCATGTTGAAGCCGATATAGGGATATTTCCTTGAGGATGCCGGCATTTCCTCTACAGTAAGCTTGTCTATGAGCTTGCGCCTTGAGGTAGCCTGTTTAGACTTTGATTTGTTGGCTGAAAATCTGGCGATAAACTCCTGAAGCTCCTTGATCTTTTCTTCTGCCTTTTTGTTCTGCTGCTTTATCATTCTCTGCATAAGCTGTGATGATTCGTACCAGAATTCATAGTTGCCCACATACATTTTGATCTTTGTATAATCTATATCGACTATATGAGTGCAGACGTTGTTGAGAAAATGTCTGTCATGAGATACGACCAGAACGGTTCCGAAATACTCGGCAAGAAAATCCTCAAGCCACCGTATAGCGTCTATATCCAAGTGGTTAGTCGGCTCGTCAAGAAGAATAATATCGGGATTACCGAAAAGCGCCTGAGCAAGCAGAACCTTTACCTTTTCGTTTCCCGAAAGAGAGGACATCTGAGCGTAAAGAATATCCTCGGAAAGTCCCAGTCCTTGAATAAGCTTTGAAGCATCAGATTCGGCCTCCCAGCCGTTAAGCTCTGCAAATTCGCTTTCAAGCTGACCAGCCCTGTCGCCGTCCTCTTCAGAAAAATCCTCTTTGGCATATAAAGCGTCCTTTTCCTGCATAATATCGTAAAGACGCTTGTTACCCATAATTACAGTATCCAGAACATTATACTTGTCAAATGCGAAATGGTCCTGGCGCAGAACAGACATCCTTGTTCCCTTGTCGATCGAAACGTCGCCCGTGGTGGGTTCGATCTCGCCGCAGAGGATTCTGAGAAATGTGGATTTTCCCGCCCCGTTAGCGCCGATGATTCCGTAGCAGTTGCCCGCTGTAAACTTCAAATCAACGTCCTTGAAAAGAGTCTGTCCGCCAAAGGACAGACTGACGTTTGAAACTGTGATCATTAAATACTCTCCTTATTTTCAAGAAATATCAGCAGATTGTAAAACTCCTGAGCGGCCGTAGCGGCACGTTTTTATTTTGGGCAATCATTGTTTGGTATTGCCGTTGTGCCTGCATTTTATTGATAAAAAACAGAAACTCAAATGTTTTAACAACTGCTTGTTTAAAAATATTCTAACAATTAATTATATCATGCATAATCACAAAAGTCCAGTAGTTTTTATTTAAAAACCATTGTTTGTGAATATTTTTGGATAAGTTGCGAAATGATTGACATGCTGTTTACGGACTGCATAAGTAAGTGAGAGAGAAAGGGTGCGCTTCAGGTCAAATGTGTATTTTTACTTTGTCAAAAGTTGAGATTAAAACAGGGAAATATTTTTTTCGGTAAGGTAAACAGTACGGTTTTCTCTGCCGTTTATAGGGGTAAAACGCATAGAAGCACAACTTCTGTAATATGAAATCTTGGTTTGTCCTGACTGCTTTTGGAAACAATATGGATTTTATTATTGATTTTCGCAATAATATTGACTTTTCAATATATGAATAGTATAATAAAAAATGTATACAGTCTGTTTTCGGCTGACTGCGGCATAAACTGAGCAATTGCTTTCTTTTTTTGCTCAGCTATCACAGCTTGTACACATTAACGGGGTATAATTACCTTTTAAGGAGTATTATATGTTTGGATATGTCAGAGCCTTCAAGCCGTATATGAGGGTGTGCGAATTCGATACCTATCAGGGAGTTTACTGTGGCTTGTGCAAAATGATGGGCAGGGAATTCGGGCTCGTTTCAAGGTTTACCCTGAGTTACGATTTTACCTTTCTGGCTTTGATGAATATGTCGCTTAACGAAGAAAAGCTTACCGCCTGCAGGCAGAGGTGCATCGCTCATCCGCTGAAAAAAAGAGTCTGTGCTGTGTGCGATAACGGTCTTGAATATCCTGCGTATGCTGCGGTAATACTTGTTTATCATAAGCTAAGGGACGATCTTGCCGACAGAGGACTGAAAGGAAAGCTTCGTGCGGCGGCAGCGCTGCCTTTTTTCAGACGTTTCTATAAAAAGGCGCGGATTAAATATCCGCAGCTTGCCGATACTATAGAAGAGCTGATGAAGCTTCAGCGCAGTACCGAGGCCGAAAAGACCGAAAGTATTGATAAGGCATGCGAGCCTACCGCCGCAATGATGGCGGCGATTGCCTGTGGACTTTCTGACAGGGAAGAGCGTAAACCGGTTTTAAAAAGGTTTGGATATCTGCTGGGAAGATATATTTATATCTGCGACGCTCTGGACGACGCCGGAGAGGATCATAAAAAAGGAGGATATAACCCTTTGCTATGTTTTCGTAAGGATCCGGATGCCGCCTCTCTTTCAGACAGGGATTTCAAGGCTATGTGCGCTTATGCCGCCGACAGTGTGAATTTTACGCTGGGAGAGTTGGCGGAAGCGTATGTAAAGCTGGATATTCAGATGTATAAGCCTATTATTGACAATATAATTTATCTTGGCTTGAAAAACGTGTTTGAACAGATACAAAACGGAACCTATAGGCGTAAAAGAAAGCCGGATAAATAATCAAGACAATATCCGTATAAAGCATCAGGCGCCATGCGGTATTGTATCAAGCTATAAAGTAATATCAGAAGTGAGGAGATAAAATGAAGGACCCTTATAAGGTGCTGGGGATTTCACCCAGCGCATCCGACGAAGAAGTAAAGGCCGCCTATAAGGAGCTTGTAAAGAAGTATCATCCGGATCAGTATCAGGACAGTCCTATAGCGGACGTTGCAGAAGAAAAAATGACCGAGGTCAATGCGGCGTACGATCAGATCATGGCACAGCGCAGGAGCGGAGGTTATTCATCGGGATCTTCCTATGACGGCGGATATTCATCGGTCAATTATCAGGAGATACGTCGCATGATCCAGAACGGAGATATAACCAGAGCGGATGGGCTGCTGGATACTGTTGCCCAGGGACAGCGCGGAGCTGAATGGTATTTTCTTAAAGGTAGCGTCTGCTATACCAGAGGCTGGCTAAACGACGCATATATGAATTTTCAGACTGCTTATCAGATGCAGCCCGGAAATCCGGAATATCAGGCAGCGGTAAATCAGATGAATCAGCAAAGAGGCGGTTTTATGCGCGGGAATCCAAACGCAGGATATCAGAATCAAGCGGCTAGTTCAATGGATTGCTGCACGTCGCTGTGCTGTGCTGACTGCTGCTGTGAAATGATGGGCGGAGATCTGATCCCGTGCTGCTGATACGGAGGCTTTTATGAGAAACAAGCTGGCGTTCAAGGTTGCGCTTGGAGGAATAGTAACTGCGGTTTGTCTGTTTTCCATGTTTTGTACCGGAATGTTTCCGATGCTTGATTATGCAATTCCGACTTTTGCGGGTTTTCTGATGGTAATAATGATAGTTGAAACAAGCGCCCGGTGGGCTGTTACCACATATGCCGCAACGAGTTTTCTTTGTTTGCTGGCAACGCCTAATTATCAGGCGACGCTGCTTTTTATTCTTTTTATGGGATATTATCCGATACTGAAATTTTATCTGGACAGAATAAATAACAAGGTCGTTTCTTGGGCAGTTAAATACATAGTGTTCAATGCGGCGATTACAGTTTTTTATATGCTGTTTCAGTTTGTTTTTGTCGGTAGCGATATGCTTGAAGGTATGGAGATGTTCGGCAGATACGCCGTTTTGATTATATGGCTGGCGGCAAATGCTTTCTTCTTTATTTACGATAGATTGCTGAGTCAGCTGATTGATCTCTATGTAAATTGGTTCAGAAAGAAAATACTCAGGAGAAAATAGAATATGAGATCTGTTTGGTATTTCTTCAGGAAATCGGCTTAGGATGACAGAAAAATTTAATACCGGCTGTATTTTGCTTTTTACTGAGCAGATCTGATCAAAAAGAGAGCTGAATGATATGAGAGATAAGGACAGCAGGACTAATAACGAAACGGAAGAGGAACGAAAAATAAGGATGGCCAAGCACCGAAAAAGAGTGCAGATACTCAGTCTGTTAGTTTTTTTTGCTGCGCTTGCCGGTGCAACATATCTTATGTGGCCCTTTATAAGCAGTCTTAAGACTGATGAGGGAATGGAAAATATAAAGGAAACTCTCAGCAGATATGGCAGCGTTGCAGGAGTGCTGATTTTTACGGCAATACAGGCTGTTCAGGTCATAATTGCAATAGTTCCGCCTATACAGATAGTGGGCGGATTGCTGTTCGGATGGTTTTTCGGAGCTATTCTTTCCTTTGCGGGAGTATTGCTGGGAAGTCTGGTGATTTTCCTGCTGGTAAAGAAAATCGGAACTCCGGTAGTTGAAGCTTTTGTTGATGAAAAGCAGATAAAAAAGTTTAAATTTCTTCAGGACGAACGTAAGCTGACCGGAATATTAATAGTGCTTTATCTTATTCCTGGTATACCGAAGGACGTTCTGACTTATATTGTGCCGCTTACGAAGATCAGCACTAGGGACTTTTTCATGTATGTAATGCCATGCCGGCTTCCTGCCATTGTTATGTCTACGGTTCTTGGAAGCAATGTAGGCAGCGGAAACTTCAAGATAGCTGTAGGGATAATTGCCGCGTTTATGGTAATAGGTATAATCGGTTTCTTTTTCAAGGATACTATTTTGAACAAAATTAAGCAACACAAGAAGCAAAAATAGGCGGTTATTCACAAAAAAAGCCGCCTACAGATTTTTTTTTGGATTTTTTGAAAAAAAGTATTGACAAGCGTTTTGAGATGTGTTATAATTAATTTCGTTGATTGAGAGAAGAGTTTAAAACTGCTTTTCTAGGTAATATAACGTTTGCGGGTGTAGTTCAGTGGTAGAACTCCAGCCTTCCAAGCTGGTCATGTGGGTTCGATTCCCATCACCCGCTCCAATATGCACCTGACGGTGCAATTTTTATGTACGTCTTATGTGCGCCTTTAGCTCAGCTGGATAGAGCAACTGCCTTCTAAGCAGTAGGCCACTGGTTCGAGTCCAGTAAGGCGCGCCATTATTTTTCAGGCACGGACGGTGAGTTTACCGCCGAAACGTGCTTTTTTATTAATTTATGGTGGGTATAGCGTAGTTGGTTAACGCGTCAGTTTGTGGCACTGAAGACCGTGGGTTCGAATCCCACTATCCACCCCAGTTTTAGCGCATATCCGTTATCACATGGTGGTAACGGATATTTTTTGCGAAATATTTGTTTGATTCTAGTAATAATGCATTGTCCTGTGTATGAATAAAGCCTCTGATCGTATTGGGTCGGGGGCTTTTTATGTACGGTGCTTGTTCAGGACTATGTTTTGTCTGCTCCGGATATTACGGCAATATTAGGTATTTACATTCCACTATGCAAAGATTAAAACTTTTAAAATGAATGAAGTAAAAAATGCGACAATCACATTTACATTCCACTATGCAAAGATTAAAACGTATTGTAAAAAATGCTCAAAGATCGCATTTATAGATTTACATTCCACTATGCAAAGATTAAAACTAAGCCCGTACATTGATACAAGATCGATCGCCGTAATATTTACATTCCACTATGCAAAGATTAAAACGCGACATATGAAAGAGAAAGACAGAAGTTAAAAGTATTTACATTCCACTATGCAAAGATTAAAACCCCATAAATCAAACGCAACCTTGGTATTAATGCTTGAATTTACATTCCACTATGCAAAGATTAAAACTGATTTGTTCCTATAAGCGAAGAAGCCGTTTTGCTTCATTTACATTCCACTATGCAAAGATTAAAACTTGAAAATCCTGTTGTAATGGCTGAGATTAATGCATTTACATTCCACTATGCAAAGATTAAAACGCTTTCCGGCTGTTATATTCTGTAAAGAAATATTAATTTACATTCCACTATGCAAAGATTAAAACTCTGAAAACAATCTGCACTGCCACCACATTTACAATTTACATTCCACTATGCAAAGATTAAAACGCTTCATAGTTTCAATTAAACGCTGATAACGAACATTATTTACATTCCACTATGCAAAGATTAAAACTAATGCCATAATTGATACGCGCAATAGGCTGACCGTATTTACATTCCACTATGCAAAGATTAAAACCTGATCTGTAACACGTTCAACCTCAACGTGCACAACATTTACATTCCACTATGCAAAGATTAAAACCTTGTTGTAGTAGTAATGTTTGCCGGTACTTTAGAGGATTTACATTCCACTATGCAAAGATTAAAACGGAGAAATTTGCTTTAAGTTATGATCCGAATAAAAAATTTACATTCCACTATGCAAAGATTAAAACTGTTTCCGCTTCATCTACCATAACTTTTGTAACATAATTTACATTCCACTATGCAAAGATTAAAACCTGATCTGTAACACGTTCAACCTCA
>ERZ780218.73-NODE-73-length-99945-cov-21.810940_pt1 | contig 99945 bp, 111 predicted proteins | sample MGYA00510975_ERZ780218 | MGnify/ENA primary metagenome ERZ780218 (study PRJEB29588, sample SAMEA2152063) | human gut metagenome | biome: human gut; feature: human-associated habitat; material: faeces | place: Denmark | collected 2008/2010 ... | reverse complement strand
GGCTACCATCAGCTGTTTGGAGCAGATAGGTGTATAAAACAGGCCCCGATGAACTCCTAAAACAATGACCGTATAAACGCGGAGTAACACCTGAAGGTCCCCCTACGATTGTGCCTGCTGTACATATGATCACTCCTTGACCTACAGCCAACCGTTTTATGCTATTATTCGTAGGGTTATTGAAATTAGATACCTGTATTCTTGTTGCTGGCTGGTCTTTGATAGCAAGACTTACTCCCGTCATATCCACAGCCCCAGTTGTTGCGTTAACGGCGACGCGTTGCATTGCAGCACCAAGCGTTGAGCCAGTATCTGCCGAAGGGCAAACAAAGACATATTGATCGGTTTTATCGTTGTCTTGAGACCGAATAAAGTCTAATTGACCGTAGTCTGCCTGATCGGGGGAACTGAATATCATACGGAAGATATCGGCAACCTTAACGAATTTCAAATCGTCAGTAGGCACACCCTCGCTTTCGCCGTATGTGAATTCGTATACTGAGGCTTCGATTCCTGTGGGAGTGCCAAGAATACTCCAGTTCGTAGCGTAAATGTTCGTAGATTGGTAAGTATACAGATACGAACGTTTATAAGTATTAATTGAAGTAGAGGTACCAACGTATTTAATCGACAAAGCAGAAATTTTTACAGCATAGCCTACCAAAGCCGAGCCAGGTCCGTTAGCGGCGTCAACGGCGCTCGTAAACGTGAACATCTCACCAACGGCAATATCGCCCATCGCACCATTGCTGAAAGTGTTACTCTTAAAATCAGTAACCGTCAGATATTTCATGGCGCTGCCGCCGCTTCCGGCCCACTCCATCGTTACACCCAGACCACCCCAGTCGCCAGAAGCGGTCGAGTGCAGTTTCGCGATGATTGCTTCGTCGGTCAGAGTCTGGAGTGTAGACCATGCCATAGCAACACTGGACGAAGGAATGACGCGAATATAATCGTTGGTAAGATGGAAAATTTGGAGACCGTTCGTGCCTCCGGTTTCGGCGTTCGTTCCTTGGAGTATATTGACAATAAACGCCATTTCAGGTTTTCCTGATGCGCCTGACGCGGGATTCCCTGACACGATACGCAGACGTCCGATATTCGCCGCTGCGGTCAGTAGTCTGAGCATGTTCCAAAGTTTTAACTTGCTATTGCCGTATGTAAAATTGTTGGAAATGGGCAAATTGCCAAGCGACGGATCTTGCGAAAACGTCAACGCCGCAATCTGGCTTGTGTTGATCTTGTTAGACCCAGAAACCTGAATTTCTTCTTGTCCGCTGGCTGAAGACTTCAGCGTCAACGCAGACATGTCAATAAAAGTAGGCATATTTCTATGATTTTATGAATTTACAAATTTATAGTTGTCACGCCATTATTTCAACGTGTATTGCAGGCTCGTTGGCGTCAATAGAAACCTTCGGACTGTCGTACTTCGTATCGCCAAGCGGCGTAATAATTTTACGGCACTTTTCTTCTTTGGCCAATGCTTTGGTGAAGTCGCGCGGGTTCTTCATACGAGTGATCGACAGGTCGATGATGTTGCACTGGCGGTATAACTCCTCCGTGGTGCAGTGAAGCGATACGCGTTGCCCCATTGAGGCTTGACGCTCGATTTCAGCTACCATCAGTTTCTCAACCTCAGACCGGGCCTGCTTTTTGCAGTTATCGTCAAAAACCTTCACAACAGCCGCACCCGGTGCGCGGTAACGAATGCGCTTGCCGGCGTACAGGTTGTCGGCCATAGCCTTGGCCTGTGCTTCGGGGGTACGCAGCGTGGAGGTAATGACGATATCGGGGTTGTTGGTATTATCGGCGACGCGGCTGATAAGGTCTTTCACCGTGTCGTTAATCGCAAACGCCGACTTGTTAGCGTATGTAATATTTGCCATACGGAATTGTGATTTTGAGTGCTTCTACACTGATTGAGTTCGTATTCATCCAATCCAGCAAGTAGTCCGACTTATCAGCGTTGCTTAATTTTACAAAATCCTCAGGTGCCACAACTCGTTTCGACAGATACTCCTTGAATCCTTGTTCCATGAGGGCAATGCGCTGCCCCTCGGTAGCTACCTTCTGGAACAACGGCGACAACTCGTCAAGAGTTAGGGTGTCCTGAATAGCCTTACGAAATTCCCGTGCGTCAATGTCATTCAACATCGGGAATTCGCCGCGGAACGGTATGAGTTCCGACGGGCGTTTACGATCGATATATCGCGACGCTGCACCTCCTACAACGGAGGTTGTCAAATTGCGCGGTACACCATATTTGCCTTTGCTTTCCATGGCTTATTTTCTTGTAATTATTTTCGAACGGTTGAATACAATCATGAACGAGTTTCCGCAGTGATTACCGTTAGGCTGGATCATGGCGTCATAACCTTTCAGCGCGGCGTATACACCCAGCACCTCGTCGTACGACCGTGCGGCTTGGTATATACCGGCATAGATGTCCTTGTCGGGATTTCCGACGCTGTTTGTAGCCAATTTACGCGCTGCGTCACGCTTTTCCTGGTAGACACGGAAGGCGTCAGCACGCTCCTTTTGCAGGCGATTCACCTCATCATCGAGATTGTTTACAGCCTCCTTGACGGCTTCTTCGATGCGTCCGTAGTGCTCACGCATGATCCATTCCTTGAACTGACGGACGGGATAGTTGTACGGACGTGAAAAGCCGCTTTTGCGCTTGATAGCGTTATTCTCGTACCGGTAACGCGAGAACAGAAAACGCTCCGTGGTATTCGGCATTTTGATGACCAAATCGCCACTGCCGTTGTTCTTCTCGGTAATAGTACCGCCGTTAGCCGTTACCCAGCCGCGGAGGTGGTTGTTCACGAAATCGTCGAATTTCATATAATCCGGGTTGCCGTCATCGTCGATAGCACCCCAGTCGATGATCTGGTCAATCTGCAGGGGGATATCCTTATAGGCAAAATCGTCCCAGTGCATATTGGCCTTCACCTGCTTTTCAGTGGTGTCGGTTAGGTCGTTCAGCTCTTGAGACAACTTGTTGTAGTTATCCTCCGCGTCTTGCTGCTCCTTGAGAGCCTTCTTGGCTGCAGGAGAAGTGGTGAGCGACAGTTTCTGAATTTCGTCACGAGCGTCTTGAACGGTAATAACCTTGGCGGAATCATCCAGTACAGCTTCGATGATAGCCCCGTTGTAACCAGCGTAACCACGAGCGTTCTTGTAAGACGACGTGTGTTTATACCCCGACGGCGTTTTGTTGGCGTTATCGGAATCGTTGACGTGGAAATAGATTCCTTCGCCATAAATGCCCTGCGTACCGTAGAAACATTCGTCGTTGTACTTAAAGTCGTCAGCGTAATATTCAGAATCGCTGCCGCGCGCATTAACGCCACGGAACATGTGATATTTCGACTGCGCCACCTTGGCCCAGAAGGTATTGTCGTCTACAACGTCAGGACGCACATCGAAACCGCGAGCCTTGCAAATATTAGACAGCATCTTCCATCCTACCTGACGATCGGTATCAACCAACTTGTTTTCAGCACTGGTTCCACTGACGCTGTTGTAGATTTCCGTCAACTCGTCGTCGGTGAATTCACGATACATTTCCGCGTCAGGTTTCAAGGTACGCGGCGCAACCTTTTTTTGCTGGCGTTGCAACTCTACCTCGTATTGCCCACGGATGCGGTCGAGGTCGTTGAAGCGGGCCTCGATAATGGCGCGTATCTTCGGCTTAGAGGCTAATTTGCCAGCGTCGAAAAACGCCAACACCTCGTCTTTACGAGCCTTCAAGGCGTCGATCTGGTCGATGAAATCCTGCGGTGTGAGGTTGGCTACGATCTGCGGGTTATAACGCAACATCCCATCCCAGTCTATATTACTGTTGAATGGCTTGTTTGAACCTTGCGCCCGATAGTTGAACGTACCGCCGTTATCCACGCGATAGACCTTTCCGGCGGCGTCAACCAGACAATTGTCGTTCTGGTAGATATCCCAGTTGGCCAAAAAGGCATCAACGGCGAAGCCTTTGGCCATAGCGTCATAGTCCTTGGCCTGCGGCTCACTCATACCGCGCATGTACGGCGAAATAAGCGTCAAATCGGTTCCGTCGTCATACATTTCATATTCTGGCGTGTCGAGCCCCAAGAGGTCATAAACCTGCGCGGCGTAGTATTCTGCAGCAACGTGACCGCGATTAGTGTTTTTAGAACTCTTGACGACAAACTCGCGCCCCTTAGAGTCCTTCATGAGTTTGGCTCCAGTACTACCGCCGAGGTCCTGCACATAGGTGAGGTCTGAAGGATCAGCAGGGAACATCTCGTTCAACTGCTTCTCTTCCTGAGCCAGCATGGCTTTAGAACGAAAGGCTCCTTTTCCAATAGGTTGGCCGTTGGCGGTCTTGTAAACTCGCCAGTCGTACGTCGTCTTGGCGTTAGGAGTCAGCGTCCAAATGTACACCACGCCATTCACGACCTTGGTCTGGCCAGGCATGATGGCTTTGGCTATCTCGGGGTCTTGATCGATACCGTGGATGTGGTCATACACCGATTTGGCGACGTACAGGTTGTACGAATAGTCGTCAGCAAAGTCTTCAGACCGCGCCTTATACGCTTCACACGCCTTCTCCAGTACGGCATCAGATATCTCGCCCTCAGCGTTACGGAGGGCGAAGACATCGAGTGCTTTTCTGAGTTCATCCATGGCTGGCTATTCGAACAACAGGGTTTCTGCCTTTTCGATCGACATTTCATCAACGTGGAGTGCGCCAAGATCAATCTCTTTGGCCTTCCACGTATCAGGGATCATGTCTTCAGCACCGAGTGTTTTGGCGCGACGCTTGATCCAGCGGCGAGCGCGTTCGGGGTTCTTAGCGTTGCCGGCGAGGCGGATGGCGTTCTTCAGATCAGACTTGTTGCGGATCGGGAACGAGCCGTCGGGGAGGGCCTCCTTTTTCTTGGCGAGTTTATCGCGCTGCTCTTCGGTGAAATCGGCCTTTTCGAGCGATTCTGCGCCGTTAAGTAACTGCTCGGCCTTACTGATCGCGTCGGAGGTTTCGATCGGTTGAATGGCCTCATACGCGAGACTCTTCGTCAGCGCACGCACGGCACTCTTCTCCCACTCCTTTTGCTTCGCACCGATGAGGTTCGTCCACTCACCGCCCTGTTGGGCCATACGGTTAGAACGTTCCGTAGAGCGTTTTTCTGACAGAATGGTACCGAAAGTACGGGTGGTAAACTTGGCGGGATCGATCTTATCCTTATTCTTGACGATCAAATCGAACAGCTCTTGGCGTTCGGCCTTGTCCTCTTCAGGATCGTCAAGGTGAGGTGCCTGAGGTACGTCCATACTGGCGAATCGGTCTTTTAGTACCTCGATAGTTTCATCAACCGTCAGGTACACCTCCGACGAAAGCGTAGCGCGGCTGATGATAGCTTTAGTATCTTCGTTCTTGGCGAGGTTCACCAAGTCCTTGTTGGTCATGATGATGATACGTCCCGTGAATACGAAATTCGACTTGACGTCTTCAGGGTCGCCGACGACGCGTTTACCACTGGCGGCAGTAGCTTTCTTCATGATAGAAGCCAGGTCGGCGCGGGTGATAACGGAATCGGTATCGTCGAACAGCAGAATCTTGCCGTTGTGGGCCTTGAGTACGCCCAACAGCTGCTTCTTGGAGTTGATATCACCAAGTTCAACGTAGTCATAATCGCCGTCACCAGGGGCGTCGGTCTCAGCGTCAAACGGACGCTTGTTGAGCAGTTCGGCGATCTTCTTGAAACCGTACGACTTACCAACGCCTGCGCCTCCGGCCGAGATCATGAAGCGTTGCTCCTTGTTGTCCAAGAACTCCAGATACTGGCGGTTCAGGTCGTACATTACCTCAACGGGCGGCTGGTAGTCGGGGTCCTTACGCTTCATCTTGTAGACGAAACGGTCGTAGGCGATACGGTCTTGGCGGTTCTGGAGTTTGTTGAATTTCTTCTGAACACGCGGGTCTTCGGGGTTGAGGAACCAGTCTTCCATAATCTCGCCATCGACGTTTTCACCTTCGCCGTCGTTAATATCAACCTTGGCTTGGGCGTTAGTAGGCGCAACGTCGTCCTGCTTGGAGGTCATCTTCAGCAGCGCGTCGAGTGTACCGGAGGTATCAACAGCCGAAGCGTCGAATTCGTCACGCGTCTTCAACTCCTCATAGGCGATCTTACGCAACTGCGCGTTGCCCTTGGGGTTGTTTACTACTTTGAGCAGATTGTCTGCGGAGGTACGCTTGGCCCACTCTTCAAGGCTGGCGGAACCGCCAGCAGAACCCGATTTACCTTCGTCGGCGGCAGGAGCCTTCTTGTTCTTGGCGTTTTTGTCGAGACGCCAGTTAAACTTTCCCGGCTTGTATTCGGTCCAGACCCACGGCTGCGTAGGGTGGTGGTCGCCGACGTTGTGTTTTGCTTTTTGGATATTGTCTGACATACGTTGTGCAGTTTTCCAAATAAATACTTGGAAAATTACACTTCTACAGCGTCAAAGTCAATATCAAATTTCTTGTACACAATTCGCAACTCCGGTACGCCGTTAATTGGCTTCTTCTTTTCGTCAATACGAGCGTTCAACGGCCAGCGCTTGAGTATGATGTCGTGCGCCCGCTGCACGCGCTCCTGGCGTTCGTATACGTCTTGGAGACCGCCGCCCTGGTTGGCTTCCTTGTTCATCTTACTCTGGAGAAGGAACCGCACGAACCGCGCGTAGACGATTCCCAGGTACATGCATTTCAACGAATAGTCGATGTCGCATTTCAACTCCAACTTTTCGTCAAAGTCCAGTTCCAGCGTCCGTAGCCCCTTGAAGACGATCAAGTGTGGAATACCGCCGTACTTGAAGCGCGGGCTGACGTCGGTACAACTCCAGTCGAAGGCGCTCTTGCCCATCGTTCCATACTCAAAATCGGTTTCCATGACCTCGCGATCAAACTCCTCAAAGAACTCGCTGAGTTCTTCCGGCGTTTTCAACGACAGCCCACACTTGGCTTCACCGTCGATCGAGTAGAAGAAGTTGGCGATGTCGTCATCCATCACCACCACCGGGTGGTTCTTGCGGAGGTAGGTGTTCTTGCAGAAATTTACCACGTAGCTGTAGCCGCGGTTCGAGGCCGGCAGCACAATCAGCCGCTCACGGGCGTGACCCGCTTCGACGTATTTTTCAACGTCCTCCTTTTCGACCACAATATTGTAGTCAACGCCGCCCTTTTCCAACAGTTTAGTCGTGACGCACTTGGGGCGGTTCTTGGACACGACGAAGAATTGACAGTTCATACTCAAAAGGGTAATTCACCTTCGGACCATATTTCCTCGGGTGGGTTTTGTTCTATGAAACGTTGATATTTGTCTATCGTAGGCTCCAGCGACGGGTAGAACCTAAAGGCAAGTTCCCACTTGACGTCAAACATATCGTCGCACGGGACTTTGCGCTTCATCAACACATTTTCGTTGTTGTAGCACTGAATTGTGACTTGCTGACGGCCACGCGAAGTGTACGAATAGGGAAAGTCGCGATAGTACTCAGCCAGCGAAACCGTATCTTGAACAACGTCGTGAATGAACTGATTGAAGGGGTGTCCCAGCCCCAACGGCGCCAATACGGTATAACCACGGTTGCGTCGTAGGAAACGACGCAAATGGTCGCGAAGCGTTTGTTCGGCGAAATTAAGCGTGTCAGTTCCGTATTTAGTTCTGAGGTACGTATAGACGCTGGAGAGATTAAAGTCCTTGAAATGGTCGCCAAAATCGCTACAAATCGCATCTTCGAACCCAGTGTCGAAGACATCCATCGTAATACCCATGAATTCATAGAGCGATCGCTGTTCTACAACGCGGTTTGGGTCGCTATCTACAGTAAGCACCCGAATGTCATATTCGGGTGCTACTAAAACGTGACAAGCGCTCATCAGGAGATCACCCGCGTGAGGCTCGACACACAGGTACTTTATTTTTCCCATGGCCGCTTGTAGATTTTCTCAGCGCAGGGGCCGTCTTTCGACACGTCCTCAGCCATCTTCCGGATCTCCGGCGTGATAGGCGGCAGCGTTTGCTTACCCATTTTGTCAGGCAGGAAGCCGACGCGGACGCTTACGTGCGTACACCCCTGACACGGGCGGAAGCGGCGGTCGTTGTTGTACAGCATGACACGGGCGGCGTGAAAGCGCGGGTGGTTCCACAGGTCTTCGATGGGCATGTCGTGGATGTTGGCGATTGGGTACTCACCGCGGAAGTCGTCACAGCACAGGCACACCTGGCCATTCCACCTCACGTCCAGTTCGCGGAACGGGAAGGTACACCGCTTGTTGTTGAACGAATCGTCGAGCGGGAACGCTGCGCCGCAGTGGTTGGCCAGACGGCGCGTCATCTTGTTGGTGTCGTCATGGGCGATAGGCGGCAGCAGGCAGATACGGCGGCCCTGCTTGGGGTAGTAGTACGGCACGCCTGGTTCCAGCGTAACGACGTTGTACTTTTCGATGTCGATTTTCTCGACGAAATTCCAGTCGCCGTTGGCCGTGTAGCAGTCCACCAAGATATCGTTCATGCCGGCTCCGAACAGCGCGTCGAGGTAGGCTTCGGTGTCTGCGGCGCGGTTCATGCCGTAGCCGTTGCTGTACATATGGAACACGGCCTTGGGCAGGTGCTTACGGAACGTGGCCACGATGTCGATGAACGCCGGATTCAGCGTAGGCTCGCCGTGCATGGCGAACACGAACTTACAATTCCACCCCACACGTGCTACCTCAGAGGCGATGCGCTCAGCGGTTTCGACGCTCATGAAATTCCACGGTTTGGTTCCCTTTTCGCGCATGCCGTGGAGGCCGCAGAACGAGCAGCCCAAATTACAGCCCTCGGTGGGCTCAATTTGCATGGTGAAGGGAGGGTCTTGTACGATTTTGTTTTTCATTATTTGGTAACTTTAATGTTAAGTTTCAAGTTCTTTAACTTTGGGTTCTTAAACTGACGTTTGATGGGCTTGGTGAAAGCGCGGGTTGCGGGGTCCCAATCGTAGCCAGGCGAAACGTGGTTGACTGTACACCGGCAATTGTGAACCACAATTCCATCGGCAATGTAGCTTTCATCTTCGGCAACTGAAATATTGTACAATTTAGTGTACTTTTTAGATCTCGGAACTTGTTTAATGTATAAAACCTTTACACCACGCGAAACTATTTGCCCCCGGTGATTTTTGAACAGCCGTTTCAGGCGGTTGTAAACCATATCGCCGTGGTTGTTTATCTCATCTTCAGTGAAGCGGAATGTCTCATAGCCGTAACACTCCAAAATGTCCTTATCGCGGTTGGAATCGTATTCCGGATCGTTGTGCCATTTTTCGCCGTCAGCCTCCAAAACAATCTTGAGATCGGGAATCAGTAAATCGGGGAAATACCCCACAACATCGTTGCGGAACTTTCCGTTATTTTTCAAGAACACCCCTGTCTTAGCTTCAACTCCTAACGACTTACACAGATACTCCAACTTGCGCTCGATGAACGACCGTTTCTTACCATTGGTAGAATTAGCCTTCTTCAGCGCCTCAGCCATCCAAGGATACTCACCTTGATATTTATCTTCGATAGCTTTTCTTGCTCTGGTGGTAAGTTTCTGACGATCGACAGCACTCATATTGGCATAACGAACAGCCATCTCTTCTTTGACTTTCTTACTCATGTAAGAACGGAACTCTGTGTCTTGCCATTGCGAGACGCACTGTTCGCTCCGGTGACAAGCTATACACAGCCCCCTCTCCAAAAGAGTATCGCTGGCTGAAACGTATATTGGCATAAACGAACCGCATTTTTCACAACAAACACCTTCGATTGTTATCAAATCGCCTGTTTTCAATGAAGCAGCCTCTCGCCATTCACCGTTTGAAAGAATTGGATGATTTCCTGTTATACGACGCACCTTCCGTACCTTTTTACGCCCTAAAAGGTTTTTGACGGCATAATAGATGTCGTACAGGGGTTCATCCTTATGATCGTGAATAATCACTTCCGTAACAGGCCTAAACCTCCCTCGGTGAGTCAAAACCATATCCCCTTTCTTTAGAGAAGATATGTTTCTCCATCCGTTGATGGTGTACACCTTTGTAGCCGGATTATTGAAACAATAGGGGTGTGTGGGGTCGATCGTAGGGAGCCACTCTGCCACCTTGCGACCGATGTTGTTACCGTTAGCGATAAGGTCCGCCAAACGGAACAGTTTAGGTTTCGAGGTAGGGTCTTCGGGGTCTTCTAAGTACAACTCCCGGCACTTAGCGCACGCGCCTGGATAGACGTCGAAATACACTTTGGCGTCAGGCCCGTGTTGCTTGAAAATACTTTCAGCACGGCCCACGTTGTAGGCTTCGTGCAGGAGGTAGTACGCAATACGCAGCCAATCACGTCCCCAGTCTTGTGTAAGGTTTCCCAGTTCGCTGGCTATATACCGGGCTCCCTTACGGAGTTGAACGGCTTGAATGGTCTTATCTTTGATCTGCTGGCGTATTGTAGCCGGTTGACGAAAGTTTGACTTCAATATAGCGTTGCGTGTTCCGGTGGCGATACGGTTGCCGAGGGACGTGATATCGGTATAGGCGCGGTTTTTGAGGTAATTCAGCGCGTTCTCTTCCTGTTCGGTGAGCGGTACGAAGTTTCCCGACTTCAAGAATTGGAGAAACTGCTTGTAATTCATCTTCTTGGCGCGGGTATCGCCGATAGCCTCAGCCAAGATACCGAACAGAAAAGCGTGTTCGATGATGCCTTTCGTGTTCTTGTACTTATCGACGTTCACGCCCGACGCCACCAAGATGTCGATTTCAGACTGCGTGAGGTAGTCTAACCCGACGTGTTTGGCAATAAACAGGTACTGCCAACGTCGGAGAATACCGATCATGTCGTCTATTTGGCGATTGTTGAAAATCATAACTTTTCGACGTCTTTTCGAGGAACCCACTTCCCGGTGCCGCGCGGCGCGCCGCTGTAAGACGGTCTACCAAGAAACTGAACAAACTGGGTTGTGATTCCATTTTCAGTCAATTGTTTGGTTGTGTAAACAGTGCGGACTCTACCGGCATAACGAACCTTATCGCCGTTGCTGACTTTCTCGTAATATTTCTTGGCATCCTCGCCAACTTTTTCGTTGTCGTAAAAATCATTGCGAGCAACGCCGTCTGGTTGTATCTCAACCGCTTCGGCCCCATCACCAGCCGATAGCGTTCGAATGTATGTACCATTTCGACGATGCTCTGAATCTCGCCGTTGATGAGGCTCGGGAAAACGGCTCTTCTTTTCGTAAGGCATACCAACACGCCCTAACTTCCGGTTCTTAGCCGTATTGGCGTAACGCCCGGTCTTCGAACGGGCTTTCTCCAGCACATCGCCGTCGGTGAGGTTTCCTTCAAAAGCACCTATGGCTTTACGCAAGTGGTCGCGGTGGTATTGATTGGCTTCGTGAAATACCTTTGTTATTTCATCTACTCCCATAATCTTACTCGTGATTCATGGCCGTGTTGATCTGCCTACCGAAACCGTTTTCGTACTCCGCAAACTGTTCAGAGAAAACACACCATACAAATGTCTTACTTTTGCTCTTTGCCATCTTCTTTTAACTCTTTAACCGCCGCAGCCGTAGCGTCGGCGATGTATTTCAGTACATCACCTAACGCTGCGGCATTGTTGGCGTTCCATTCCCGGATGAACCGATCTTCGTATTGAGTAACGGTGGGGAACGGTGACGGCAAAAAGTGGGTATGTTTGGCGTTGTAAGGCATTACTCCTCCGTGTTACCGCCGTAAATCTCCAGGAACTTTTCCATGAATCCCTTCTGAGTGCGCTTGAACACCTCCATTTGCTCGTTGACCTTCTTGCGGTACTCGTCAGGATCGTAGACCCCCGAAAGCGACTTGACAGCCGCGTTTCGCTCATCGACAAACTTTTTCAGTTCGGGATGTTCGATGATCTCCGTGCCGACGCCCTTTTCCTGAGAATCGCGGTCCATGAGAGCGGTTAAACTGAAGGCGGCACGCTGGGCGTTCTTGTCGCCTGCTTTGATCTTTGCGCTCAAAGCACGAGCGAGGCCTTCAGGGTTCTTGGCGATCATCTTGGCGATATCCGAGGGATCAGCCCCGGTTCCGGTCTTCTTGATGAATTTGTCAGCGGCGGCGTTGTCCTTCTCAGGCGAAGACTTCGCAGCCTTGGAACCCTTACCCTTCTCGGCGCTCTTCACTTCAGCCTTGGCAGCGGCATCAGCCTTCTCACCCTGCTTGGTGGCGCTTTCCTCTTCGCCGCCGATCAGCGCGTCGAGTTCCTTCTGGCCGTCCTTCGATACCTTGACACCAGCCTCCTCAAACATGTTGGCGATAGTATCAGCGATTTCGTCGTCCGTGAGGTCAGACTGCGCACCTCCGGTATCGGCCGGGTTAGCCTTCATGGCTGCGGCCAGTTCTTTGATGGCGGCGGCATCGCCTTTCTGCTTCACGAAGGACTTGAAGCCTGCGGTGTCGAAGTCCTCGTCACCCTCAGCCATTTTGTCGAAACTGTTGACGAGGGCCTCGGCGTTGGAAACGTTACCGTCGCCGTCGGAGTCGGCGCGCATTTTGTCGAGTGCGGCTTCACCCTTCTTCGAAAGTTCAATGCCGGCCTCTTCGAACATATTGGCTATTTCGTCAGCAATCTCGTCGTCGAGAATGTCGCTCTGAGCCGCTTCACCTTGGCCAGCGGCCTTGAGGGCAGCGGCGATCTCTTTGATTGCCTTTGCTTCGCCCTTGTTGTCGATGAGGCTTTCGAGCGCAGCGCCGAAGTCGTCGTCTTCACCCGTTTCCCCGGTATAGGCGTCCCACTTGGCCACAACGCTTTCGCCCGATCCGCGGAGATTGTCGAGTTCCTTCTTGGCCTCACGCGGTACGCGCATTCCCGCTTCCTCGAACATATTCTCGATCTCGTCGGCGATTTCGTCGTCAGCAAGATCGCTTTGTCCGGCCTCGCTGGGCATCTTGCGGATGGCGTCAGCGATTTCCTTCACGGCCTTACCGCCTTTTTCCTTCACGAAGGACTTGAACGACTTGGCGTCGAAGTCTGCATCGCCCTCAGCCATAGCGTTGAAACTGTCAACGAGCGATGCGGCGTCAGCCTTACCACCCTTACCCTTGGAGTCGGGGTCGCCAAATTTGGCTGCGGCTCCCTCAACATCAGCGATTTCCTTCACCGTCGTGGTCTCGAAATTGTCCACGTCAGCGTAGGGGTATTTGTCCACGCGGTAGCCCTCGCTGGTCTTGGTGACTACCAGATCGAAGCCGTCCTCGTCGCCACCTACCTGCTTGATGAAGGCGTGCGAAGCGTCTTCGACTCCGGCGTATTGTTCGAGGTCTTGATCGTCCATCTGGCGGAAGCCCATGGCCTCAAACGAGGAAGCGGTTTTTGCGTCACCGTCGGCCAGACCGTTACGCAGCGACTGGTCGCCGTTCTTGTTTTTGGCGCGAACGCTCACACCGCGGCGTTCCAATTCAGCGGTTGCGACTTTACGCATTTCGGGGTCAGCCTGCGGGTCGTTGGCCACCTTCACCAACGCCTCTTCCGAAGCCTGACGAGCGTGGTTCTGGAGGCTGACGTTGCCCTCGGGAACACCGCCTTCTTCGCCCCCGGCTTCGGGGTCTTCTTTGGCTGCTTGGCCGTATTCCTGACCAACGCGCTGCAACCTGCGGTTCTGGGCGTTATCAGCATACACGCCGTGACGCGCTTTTTCGATTGAGTCTTCGCTCTCAGGAAGGTCAGTGAAACCTTTCAGAATCTGCTGGCGCTTGGCTTCACCGAAGTTGATAATTTCTTTCATGATATTGATGGTTTATGAGTTTTTCTACACTACAAAGATAGCTATTTCTGTCCAAACTGCCAAGAGGTTTTCAAAATTTCACGCCAACATCCAACGTGTATCCCCACTGGTCACCCATTCTTATAGCTGAAGCACCAGCCAAAAAGCGCTGACGAAAGTCAGCACCAACGGAAAACTTTTGCGTTCCAAAGTCCAGTGACGTGCCTATTTGGGCGTAGCCTTGGATGAACGGTATTTGCTTTTGGATAACGGTGCGTTCTATCTCGTGGATGCGGATCAGCGGCTTGACGTAGGAAGTGGCCTCGGTGATGGCATTGCGCTGTACCGTAGCGTTGACGCGGAACTCGCCGATGCTGTCGTTGGAGAAGTCGAGGCGGTATTCTTTGCGTGCGAGGTAGTCGGCCAGTAACGCGGCGGTGTCGATTTCACCCGGCAGGTAGATAGTAGTATCGCGCACGACCACATACGGCACGGGAACCTTCACTGTATCGCGGTATTCGACCGTGTCATGCTTTGTACGCCACTTTTCAACGACTTTCGGGGGTTCAGGGGTATAACTACTCCTCCCCATATAGAACGCGAAAATTAGGGCCGCTACAACGATAATTATGGACGCTGCTGTTTTCATGACCGCTTGCCGTTTTTGATCATCTCTTCGTAGGCCGTTATGGAGGCTTCGAGTTCGTTGATGCGTCGCTTGTAGTCTTCAGCAGCCAGATTCGCTTCTCGCTCTTGGGTGCGGAACTCTTCCATCAGGCGGTTGTACTTATCGCGGTCAGCCTGTCGTTGAGCCTCGTATTCGTCGCGAATCTTGTTGAGTTCGTTACGAAAGTTGGTCATCATTTCGTTGGATAACTTACGCTCGTTTTGTACCTCTTGATACAGGTTGTTGTAACGCTCCTTCCACCACGATTCCTTCTTGTCCAACTCGGCCACCAGTACGTCGTATCGTCCTTTCCAGAACTCTTCTCCCTTCAGGTCAGCGTCGGCCTGGCTACACCGCACCTCTTGGGCGTATTTCTTACGGTCCAACATACGCGCCACAATGGCGTAGCCAATACCGCCCGCCCCGAATAGAAGCGAAATTACAGGGAAGATGGTGGTCATGAAAAGTCCGTCAGCCATTGCGTTTCATTATTTCGTTAATACGTATGCGTGCAGCCTTAGCGGCACGGGCATACGCGTGGGAATCGTAATTAGAGCGAAGACACCTCAATATTTCGTCAGCGAACGCCTTTATAATATCGGGTTTAGCACTTTTGTAAGCATCCATGTCTCCCTCGTTGGTAAGCGTAGCCGGGTAGATAATGAGTTTCACCTCGGCACTTACACGATTGAAGAAACGATACCACTGAGGATCGTACGAATCAACAAACGAGAACGACCGCCAACGGATTTGAGGCGTTAAAAGGTCATAGTGGTTTGAAAGGTTGTAGGCGAAGTCCCGTGTTAACGCAGGACAAACGCAATTGAGTGTTAAACTACAGCCATCATCACGGTCCGTGAAAAAGTCCACCGCTATGGCTACACCGTAGGTTCGATGAGGGCGAAAGTAGTTCCAAACGTCATAAGCACTACCAGTAACAACCTCTACTCGACGGCGGCGTAGTTCTTCAGCCAGGTCGTGTACAAAACGACGGGCCTCGGCGTTAAACCGCTTTGACGTTAGATAGACTACTTTACACATGGCTATTGGAGATAATCGATCTTTTGGATGAAACTCGTGAAGCGCAACCGACTCGATGACACAAATCCCGTAGCCCACGCAGTTAGAAGGTAATACCCCTTTTCAGCCATATTGTAAGTCTTAGCGCCATCGGCATCAACGACACGCAGCGTTTGACCGTTGGAAACGTTACAATAGATGATCACCTGAATCGTGCCGCCAACACTTTCAGTCGTATACGCTTCAAGCGACGAGGGATTATCCAAAAAGCCAAGATTCAGCGTCCACGTTGCAGAAGTGATATAAGAGGCGTTCAGGTTGTAGAAATAGCGATTACCAAGCGCCACGGTGTATGACGAACCGCCGGCCAGCACTGAATAACCGACGCTGCCTCCGATAAGGCCAACAGCCATGTGTTCCTTCCGGATAGCGCGTTCGAAGATTGACGATGAATCCACCAATTTCTTCAATATGGGACCTGTATCATCGCCCGTGATGATCTGAGCAAGATCGTCCCACAGAACCTTGAACGCATCACGCACGCTCCCCTCGACATCAATGAAACCCATGTAGTCGATGTCAGGGAAATCGGTCTGTTGACCACCTATTTTGATGTTCGCGGATTCGCCATACTCCGAATAATCAATATCCAGAATGGCCTGGTGAAGCAACGCGATTGCCTTTTCAACCGGGTCGCCCTCAGCAGGCATAACGCCTTTTGTAGCCGGGTCAGCCTTATAAGCTGACGAAAGACTCATTCCAGTAGCCAGTTTCAGGCGGTTGTACCAACCTTGAATTTTGTTCAGAGCCGTCATTAGGTCATCGGCCGTAGTAAGGTCCTGCGGATTGGCGATAGTAGCGTCTACAGGTGCGACGTTAGTCAGTTTGGCCGAGAATATCATCGTCTGCGAACCGTTCTGCCAGTCGTTGATGATTCTCTGAACCTCCTGGAATGTTTTATCCATCGCGGCATAATCGGCCGTGTACTGCTTGTACCCGACTACCTGAGTATCGTTGGCTTGCTCGGAAACGATAATGCCGCTCATCGCCGCGCCAAAGTCAAAGAACAAACCGTTTACGAATCCTAACGAGTTCTTGGGTGACATCGAAAGTAACGACTTCACAGTGCGCTTAACCAGCGTGGGGTTATCATTAACAACCCGCATACCGTACAACACGTCGGCCAATGCCGGGTTATCAGCCAACTGTTGAAAATCGAAATTGAGTTGTGACGTCTTCTGGTCGAAAGTCGCCACGATATTATCGAAGAAATAGTTCGTCGAAGCAACGTATTGCGTGGTCGTACCCTGACCCGCGAGGTCTTCGACGATGATGTTGTTTTGCTTATCGACGTACTGAATACGTGTTTGGCCTACTACCCACACCATGGTGCTCCAGAACGGGTCGGAGTCACGCTTCAGGACGTTGTAGAACGCCGCGATAGGTAAACCGCCGGGGAGATTGGCCTTATTGATAAGGTCGTTGAAGTCGTTTATCTGGGTCACAATTGCCTGCGACATCGGAACCCACTGCCCGAGCGAGGCATCGTAACTTTTGTGGAGTTTGTCGGTAGTATCGTACCAGATAATCGCCGGGTTCGACGGAGGCGTCGTGCCGATGGAAATACCTGCTACAGTTCCGACGTCAATAGTTGCCATTTTGAACTTTGTTAGCGTGAATATACGTAGGTCTTGCGGTCGTCCCACACGAAATTGTAACTCATATCCCCCTGGGGATACTCGGTGATGGTGATACCGTCGGAGGTGGTTTCACGTTCGATGCGCCACCCGGCCTCGCCTTGACCCGTACCGATAGGCGCGTAGCCGCGGTAGATAACGTCGCCACCCGAGGCGTCAACAATCGGTTTCGGCATAGCGTCAGCCAGCAACTGGACAATAGGCGCGGTGTTTTTCTCGTTACTCGTCATGGTGTATTGCTTTTTGTAAGTATTCGTCGAATGCAGCCACGAGGGGGTTAGACTCGCGTGCCTTCATGGTTTCTTCTTGGTCACCCTCGGCGTAAAGGTCGAACGGGTTTCCCGGCTGAGCGGCGGCGTCTTCTTCGCCCTCGCCTCCAGCTACAGGCTGGTCAGCGGGGCCTCCGGCCTCCATGCCCATACCCGCGGCCTCTTCGAACGGATTGCCTCCGCCCATGCCCATACCGCCCATCGCGGCCTGTTGCTGTTGTTGCTGTTTGGCACTGATGGCTTGTTGAATAACGGAGTTTTCGATAGTATCGCCGCCCTTTTCTTCGCCGATAGCCGGGAGGTCCCATTTCTCGCGAATTTCGTCCACGGTCTGGAAAGCCTGGAGGCGTTTGATGTCCATATCCAGCTCCTCGGAAATGGTCATTCCGTTGAGGCCCATGAATACGAACTCGAAGTCGGGGTTGATTTGCTCGACGATAAACTTGTTAACCTTACGCTGGATGAATTTCAGCATCGGGTAAAGGCCCTTGTCCTTCGACTGCTCCATGCGCTGCTTTTGGCCGTCACCGAACGTTAGGCCGCTTCCGTTGGAACGCGAAATATCCCAGCCGATTTCTGTAGGGTCAATACAGAACACCGCACAGGCGATTTTAATCAGGTATTCCATCCACGAGTTGTACTCCATATCGCGGTTGTTCTTCTGGAGGTCAACCCAGTCGATATCGCCCTCAACGACGGGCGTCTTCCACGACTGCATAACGCCCGATATCATGGCCTGCCACTGCTGCTTGAACTGCTGTAACGAAGCCTCGTTCACGTTACCTTTGATACGTAGAAGACCTTTCGGGGCCGAACCCTGCGAGAAGAAGCGGCGATTGTACTCGTCGCCCCAAAGCATCGATGTTACGACGTTGATTAACTCTTCCAACTCCGAGTTTCCGTACCCATTGGCGTAAATCGACGTGGTCGGGTTACGGATACCGAAGCACAACTCCCAGGGGTAGAACTGCGCTACCTTGGCCGTTTGGTACACCTGGACGTAGGCTGGATAATAGCCATCGACCTTGGGTCCCCAGTTCTGGCGGTCGTCCATCATCGCTCCCTCAAAGTAGGGATTGTTGTACTCGCCGTCGAAATACGATTCCGCCAGACGGAAAGTAGCGGCATCAACCGCCTGGAAGCGGACCAGTTTGCCGCGGCGGTTACGAATACACTCAAACGTCATCTGGTCGAACGTCAGCGAGTCGTCTACAATCTTACGTATGAACTCGTCAAACTCGTCGCCGTCCCACGTAGCGGTATCACCACAGTTGAGGATGAAGTCGGTGATGGAAGACGCAATTTTGCGGTCCTGCGTGTCCATCTTCTGCTCCTGGCCGAACTTGGGTTTACGCCGAATAACAAAACCCGTCGAATAGCGGTCGGCCTGCGGTTCAGCGAAGTCGGCTATCTGGTTCTTACGAGTCTTGATAATCGAGTTGATGATGGGGGTACGGCTCATCCGGCGCAACGTTTCGTACGAAAGCGAAAACGGCTTATCCTTATACCCCAAAAATGAGTTGAACTCCAGGGGGTCAATCAGATATGCCTTCGGGGCAACATTAGCGGGCTTGGATTGCTGGTTGAATATTTCAGCGGCCTTGAGTATATCAGACGGGCTATCGCTGCGCATCGCACGCTCTAACAACAGCGATTTGCGTATCGTCAAAGCCTGCATGGCGCGTTCCACCGATTCCAATCTTTCTTTCACACCGGACATAATTGTTTTTACGAGATTTGTTTACCTATAATTGGTATCAACACAACAGTTTCAAAATGTCGTTACGCGCCGTTTTACGAATTATCAACGCCTGATTAAGGATGTCGCCCCATACTGCTACCTGGTGACCGTTCCACGTGTAATAATCCGTTTGGTCGTCGTACGAGCCATTCCATTCGCCGTCGCGCCGTATATCTACAACGAGGCGTTGAAAACGCGCTTTTTCCTCGGTGGTCAGGGGCGATATGAAAGTGCCGACGACTACTAATCGTGCGGCACTTGTGGAAAGATCATCGGCCATCACTTGAAAGTCGACACCCATAAAATCGCCCGTTTCCAACGGTGTGTGAAAGGTTATCATTGGCCTATCAATTTACAGGTTCGCGGCTCAAATGTAGAGCGTTGTTTACCTTCGCCAATCTTCATTTTCCAATATTTTTGGTATTCACACAGCCACATTTCTACCTGGTGAAGCGATATCTCGCCCGACGGCGTAACGTAGTACCCCGATTCCAGTTTGTGCCAGTGTAGGTACGGAAAATCGCCAAATGACGATAACGCCGCCTGCGCTTCATCACGCAGGCGATATATACCATCAATTTGACGCTTCAACGACGGGAATACCAACCGCAAACCAATCGACGCACCAGGCCCCACGTTGGTGTAGTCATCCTGGGTGAAGCGCATAAAACGGCGATAGGTATAGCGCGGTATGTAGGTAAAATCTTGATAGAATTCATGAGCGATAAACGTCGCCGACGAGGGTAGCCCCTGAAGGAACTTGATAATCTGCTCAGGGTTGGTAGCCGTCAACACCGTCCGCATCAGTTCACCTAACCGACGATGAAGCGTGGGCACCACCAAATGCGTGTAGCAGTAGTCACGCGGTTTGCCAGGCGTAGCCATCGAATTGATGAGGTAGGCTGTAGTGTAGGGGTTGTTACCCGTAGCGCGGTACGACGTTATCATTTCCGCAAAGCGGTCCTCGTCGTACTGGTTGTAATCCGGAATGCCCGCTCCCCAGCCGTACTTGTCACGTGCGTATTCAAACGTCGGGGGATTGTTGAAATACCGGAACACCATCATCTTCCACACCAGATTCGTCAGCGTCAGTTCGTCGTCCAGGAGGATGTTGCGTATCTGCCACTGTGAATTACGGTCCAGTTCGCGATATACGTTGGTGAATTTGTAGTCGCGTAATATGGGGTCATCAGTCCACGGACGCGGCTTCTGGTCCAGGAACCGCCGCTTCCATATCATCTGGCGCTCAAACATCGTTCGGAAGAACTCGTGATAGTGCTCCTCGCTGACGTCAAGTGTGGCGGCAGGTAGTTTATCAGCCCAGGGGTAATGGTCAAATGTCGCCATTTTGCTTACGATAAGTTCTAATTAACAATTCACGCCGCGCTTCCGTGCTTTTCCTGACCAGCCTCCGTAACGTATCATCCGCAATCTTCATCAACGGACGTTTTGAGGCGTTTACAAGTCGCGTTTCAGATACGCCGAGGTTTACCCTTATGCGTTTACCGCGGATTGGTTTCAGGGACTCTGCAGCGATTAATGGGCAGTAGTCGTTGCCGTGAAACGAGCGTATTACAAAAGTCGTCCGGCCCCACACCTCGGGGTCCGTCACGATGTCACCTATTTTGAAATATCTCCATGCGTTCATACGGTTAAAAACTTTGGCCCCGAAACGCTTACGAATCGGGGCCGCTGTCCTAACTACCTAACAAAATGGAAACAGAAAAGAAACTAAAACCCGAACACCGTCAGCTGACGAGGCGACAGCTGGTAGCGTTCGTTGTCGGAAAGATTGGTCTCGAGGATTTCACACGCCTTGACGTCAGTAGCCACATTGGCGTATTCACGTACCTTGTCGTTGTACTCCTCGCGGCAACGGCACATTTCGGGAGTAACCGGGTTCTCCTTTTCCTCACCGACAAGCGTGCCAGCCAGTTGAGGACCGGGACTGCAATCGCGGTCTTTCCAGCTGAAGATACGGAACGGCAATTCCATCTTGATTTCGGATGTCCACCACGCGGGAACGCTTTCGGTAGGTACGCCGCCACAATCCTCAAGTTTGCTCTCGATTTCAGTCGAGAGTACCTGCAGTTTGGCGTTAAGCGACGGAAGGACATCGGCCTTGAGTTTGGCCTTGATTTCCTTACCCAGTTTACCGAACTTGATGTTGGAATCGTAACCGCTGATGGCGTTCATGATGTCCGACTTTTCGATTTCGGCCTGGAGGGCTTCTTCGGCGTCGTCGGAACACGACTTCTCGATGGCGTCGGCCATCTTCTCGAAGACGTTATCGCCCTTTTCAACCTTGTCGCTCTCGGTTTCGTCGGCCACCGGGGCGAATCCTTTCAGCATGTGCTCCTGGCGTTCAGCCCGAGCACCGAGGATGATGTCACGAATGTTTTCCATCGCCACTTACCTGTTTAACGGCCTTGGCGGCCACGTATTTGCCCCACGCCCAGTGAGCCACCACTCCCGCCACAAACGAGAGGATAGCTACCAGCGTGTGGATAATCTTCGCCTCATGGGCGTAAACTACCGCAGCAATCGTCAAGACCACCGCGATAATCAGAATCCACATCCACTTTTTCATAGTGCCTTATCTTTGGTTAATTACTTTATTAACATTCCGTAGAAGTCTTCAAGCGTGTACGCCTTTTTTATAGTTGTACGAATCCTTCGTGTTAGCTATTTCCTCGGCCATCGCTATTAACAGTTCTTCCTGACGCGGGCCGTAAACCGACAGCGACAGCCAAGTCAACTTGACGTTGAACAGAATTTGCCCGATTTCTTCGGTACTCAGCGGCGTACCCAGGAATTTCTCGAACTTGGATTGAATCCACAGCGCCATCTTCGTATAACTGTACTCCTGGAATACAGTCGGTGACGGCAGACGCCCGTTCAGTTCCCCTTTCAACGCGTCGATAAAACGGTTGAACGCCTTATCACCAAATCCGCGCCGTACCTTGGGGATGTTATCCGACTTATCCCCCATCAACACCTTATACAGCAAGACCTCCAGCGCCTCGGTTGTGAGGACCTGGATGTCGGCATCCAAGCGTTCGTTCCAAAAACCATCTTTCCCTGGAAAGACGTAGAATTTCATGAACTTGGAGTTGTAGTTGAAGACCGAAACCGTTGGCGTTATCAACTGGCGAATATCGCTATCGGCTGTGAGTATTACGGTTTCTTCATCGGGGAGTTCGTCCAGCGCGAAAGCCCACAACATCATCAGGTCGTCGCCCTCAGCACCCGGTACGCGGGTAACAATTAACCCGCGTTTACGCAATAACGCTTCAAATTCACCCAGGACCTCTACAAATGCGTCGCTCCACGGTTCCTTCACCCGCGTGAGGGCGTACTTGTAGTCGTCGTACACCTCGCGTCGCCACGAGTGGGAGTCGATGACTACCACCACGCGGTTTACGTCATCACCAAATCGCCGTACCGCGGCGCACAGGTTCATCACGCATTTACGTATCAGAACCTGGCGCTTTTCGCGGTCGTCCAAGACCTCACAGAGGTCTTCGTTGCGGTAGTACGTCGAAAATATCGAGAACGACAGATGGTACAGGAAATTCCCGTCAAATACGAGGTTTATTTTCATTGCGCTATCTGGTTAGGGTTGGTATTCGAAGCAGCGATACCGCCGCGGGTTATATTAACCTTGTGGCCATCTTCACGCCCCATCGCCATAGCATGGCTACTGCCTATGTGCATCGGACGCGACGAGCGTAAGTCCTTGTAATTCTCGGCCACGTAGTCGTTCAATTTCTGGTCCGTACGAAGCACCAGCGCGTTGACCTGTACTTGAGCCTGGAGTTCGCGGTCGCGCTCCTCTTTGAGGCGGTCCTGAACGCCTTTGGCCGCTCCCGCCAGATACGACCTCAAGAACGTACCGCGGTGCATCCGCTTTTCACCCGTGAATATCCGCATCAGCGCCTGCGAATCGTCGTTGCGGTACTCTTCATAACGTTTCAGAGCCAAGCGGTACAACTGGCCAGCCAACACGTCAAACAGCCACTTTACAACCTCGATATTATGCGGCTCACCGATAACGATATACTTTTGGCGTTGTTCACGCACCTCGTTGCCGTTACGGTTTACGCGGTACTCGTGACGCTTACTGACTATCACGTAGCAGAAATTGTACTTACAAATTCCGTACAGCAGGAGCTGGTCCCAGAAACCACCGCACTTACGAGCCCAGTTGTCGCCGAGTTTTTCTTCAACGACGTTAGTCGCCTGCTCGTTGTCGGCTACCGAGTCTAAATCGGCCATCGAAAGATTGTACTGGGTAAGGAGATTCTGAATTTTGGCGGCGGCGTTGGCGGCCTCAGCCTCGGAATTGACGGCTTTTGCTCCTTCGTAGAGCCGCTGCAGTTTCTTCAGTTTCGAAATGATGGAGTTGATGTCTTGTGTAGTTTCCATAACAATTTTGTTTTACGATTCTTTTCCAAGAGCGAAGGTACGGCGAAAAATCAGATTCTCCAAGAGAATTTTGAAAAATCTTTCAACAATCCATCACCAAATTACCTTTCAACTCCAATTCGTATAGCCGCTCGGCGTCTGGTTTGGCGTAGCAGAATATCAACTTACCACCACCCGAAACAGCCAACGCCTGGCGATAGGTTTTCTTTATGCGCGCAAATTCCTCACTGCGGTAAAGGTCGTAATCGCTGACGCACAACTCCCACCACCGTTCTTGACGAGACGCCCAGGCTATGACTCCTGGGCGTTCGGCTTCGATGCGCTTTACAGCGGCTAACAACAGCGAGGTATATTTCCGGAGGTCGGCTTTCATAACGTAGTGTCTTCCTCGCCGAGGGATTGCGCCAACTCCGCCAACAGACAGACGTGTACGTGCTCGTCGGCGACAATCTTGTTGATAAGTTGGATGGCCAACGCCGAGGTCACAGTTGGTGTAGGGTTGTTGGCCTGAATACGCTGAATGAGTTTTTCGTACTCGGCGATGGTGTCCTGCTCGGCGCGGATGTTGATCTGGACGGCTTCGGCCGCGCTTTTGGTCGTAATGTCCACTTTGGCTGCCGAAAACGCAGGTCGCGATACGTTACCTCCGATACGGTTAATGAAGTCGCCTAATCGGTCGTAGTGCTTCATCTCAGTGAGGGCGATACCGAGGAACGTTTCGCCAATCTGGTCAAAGATCATCCGCTGCTGCGTGTACTGGAGAATGGCCGTGAGTTCCGACGTGGGGGCCGTACCGACGTATGCCTTGTAGAACCACTCGGCCGGAACGCCGTCATCAGGTTTGGCCTTGGAAACATCGGGATAATCAACCGCGCTATTGGCGTAACGCATCGACTCTACCAGCGCGTCGGCCATCGCTTCGACGTTGTCCTGTTTGGCGGGATTGTGTAAGAGAATCGTTTTCATGGCTATTTAATCGTTGAACCGAATCCTCCGGCGTCGCGAAGCGAGGGTGTCAGCGTGTCGGCTTCCTCCACTTCGATATACGGCGCGGGGACGATGACCAGCTGGGCCACAACGTCACCCACCTTGAATTCCTTGGTATTCATATTCACGTTTTGGGGCTTCATTCCGGCGACCTCGCCGAAAACGTTAGAAAGCAATCCGCAGACGCTCTTGAAGAACCTGTGGACTAACGTCGGTAAGTGCCACGTCTTCTTGTAACGAGCGCGCATCGTACCGCGATAGCCTGGGTCGATAACGCCCGGCGCGTTACACATCACCAGGTCCATTTTCGAACAACGCGAATTCGGGACCAGCAGGCCGCAGTACCCCTTGGGGATTTCAACGGCGATGCCGGTATCGTATTCGATGTAATCTTCGGTTTCCTTTACGGCCACGGCCACGAGGTCCAGGCCGTTATCCTCACCGTCGGGGTGAGCATACGCCGGCAGTACGGCTTCGGGGTGTACTTTCTTGAATCTTACGGTCATTTCTTGTATCCTTTTAAGTGTAATTTAACCTCTAACATCTCGCGGTCCTTCATCTCGCCACCCCAGTTGGTACATTTCTTGGTACGTAACGTGATATATTCGGGGAACGCTTCCCTTAAACGTTGTGACTCGGCGTTGGAGTTCTCGATAGTTCGATACACGGAGCAACCGCCAGCGGCGTTGGCTCCTGTCATTTTATCGAACGAATACTGGTACGAAACCACATTATCCAACCCCGCGCGGCGCAAGCCACACGCCAGAGCAAAATCCTCCTTTATGGGCCAATCGCTGAACCTTACAGGCTGGCTCAGATATTGCTCGATATTAAGTCCCCAAATGGAGAAGAACCGCCCGTTGATTTGTACGTCGTGCGTCTTATCACGGTTGAATGGCCTATACGAAAGAGCCGCCACGGCGTAGGTGTCCAACTGTTCCGCTACCCAGTCGAACATCATCGAATAGATGTATTCCTGGGCCTCGACGGTGAAATTGTCGTTGTTTACCACTACAGGGGTCTTGGCATCGTCTAAACGCAGCGAGAAAGACACGTTATCGTCTAAGAAAAAGACTCCGCCAAATCCCCTATCAGCGGCCTCTACAACAATGTAGTCCCGTATGTCGCCTACACCGCGGCACGCCGTACTGTATTCCTCGATGGCGGCAACCTTACCACCCCAGTTACGCTGATGAGCGGCCAGTTCGCCAGGGTGACAGAATACCGTTACGCGGCGACGGGCCTCAGGCGTTAGACGCTGGAGGGTTTTCTGACGGTCGATACGGCCGCGGGTGAATAGTGCTATCAGAGTTTTCATATCACTTAAAACGATGGCGCTAACCTAACATATCAAACTTAAATCCGGTGGTCATACGCGACGCCGCCAAGTCGGCCAACCAGAACGACGACGAAATATCATCGTGACTACCGACGCTCTCCAGCCCCTTTTCGGTAAAGGCAACGGAACCGAGGTCTTGGAATATGAGGTCCTTGACCTGCTGGGAGTAGACGTTACCTATCGGGATGTGGATTTTGCCGCGTTCGAATAGCGTTGAGAGGTGTGGCCACCCGGTTTTCAGGTCGTACTTATCAATACCCGTAGTGTGACCGATAACGGGCATACCCTCGGTGTCGGCTGTCTCGACGAATATCTGTTGGAACGTGTTATTCTCCATCACGATAAGGTCAGGCCGGAAGCGGGAGTTGATACGGCGCAGGACGTTCATCTGCTCGAAGAACTTGGCGCCTTTTTCTCGGTAGAGGTGTAACAGCCAGCGTTCGTCGGTCAACTCGTCAATACCCCACACGCTGAATACGGCGTAGTCAGCACCGACGTTGGCTGAAATAGCAAAGTCACAACCCACTACTACCTTCGAGAACTTGACGGGGAACTCTTCGCGGGCGTCAACCAGCGTGTAGTTCTCCATCCGCAGCAGCGACCGCGTCAAGATTTCCATCGGGAAGATAGACGATTCGTTGGTGATCGGGCGGCAAAGGTTCTCACGCGAGAAGATGATCGAGCCTTGGGTCTCCTTTTTGTCCATCAGGTCCTTAAACGACCAACGCTGCGGCCAGAGTATTCGGCCGTCAGGGAAGATAGCCGGGTATTCGATCACGAACCAACCGTTCTTGGTCTTCAAGTCGCCATAAAGGTCCTCAGCGTGGAACGGCGTACCGACGACGATAATCTGGCCGCCGGGTACGAGCATGTTCATAATTACGGAGTGGAAATAGTCGGTGGACTTATTTCGCTGGAGACTGGAATAGATGACGTTATCCTTCAGGCCATCATCGACGATAATCCAGTACGGGTGAGCACCACGCACCGAAGAACCAAAACCCTTACCCGTCAAACGCGCTCCGTTACGGCACACGATATTGGTAGCCGACCAGTTGTTGGCCGTGGACTGAGGGAACAGCCGCTCCTTCAATATCTCGTTTTCCTCGATAGTACCTTTCAGAATCTCCAAAAGGTCCACACTCTGTTGTAACGAGAACGAAAACAAAAACCCACGATTCGACGAAGCCGCCGTGGGGCGTTTCGAGTAACGGGTGGTTGACGGCTTCTTGTAGCGGTATAATTGCCACGCGGCGTAGGCGTTGGAGAAATAATAGCTTTTGCCATGGTCCCTCGCAGCGTTGATACACAATTTCTTGTGTTGGTGTACTAACTCGCCCCATTCCAGGTGATGCCACGACAACTGGAAGTCGGGGATGACGGAGGTGATGAAATACGTCAAATTGGCGCATCGTAGGGTATCTTCAACGACAGCCGAAACGTTCTCTTCGTAGCGGGGTTTGAAGTCAATCGACGTGTCACCCGTGTACATAATACGATACGTGTCTTCCATCAAGGCATCGAATATCGTATCAACGTCGTGTATATCGCCACTCATCATCTCGTTCAGGCCGCGCTCGTCCATACCCTCGATTATTTCATCAACGAGGTCTAAACAAGCCAAACGGTGCGTGACCGAGGGGGCCACAATCTGAGGTATCATAGATTCGGTATTAATAGCAACACCCAAAGGGGTCTCAATTCCCTCTGGGTGTTACCGGGTCCACAACAAAACTCATCTCTTCAAATTTAACGCCTGGACGAGGTAACGTTCCATTTCCAGGGTCTCGCGCTGGTACACCTCTTCGGGGTATTCTTTCAAGAGCACGGAGTTGTAACTCTCGATAGCTGCCCCGAGCAACGTAGTCAGCTGTATAATCTTGGCCTTATGGACCGCTGTACGGTCGTCGGCGTTAAAAGTGAAGCAGAATTTTGTCTTGTTGGCGTCCATTATATCGACGTAACCGAACGTCTGAAGCGTCTCCAACAGGTCCAACGCTTTACGGTGCGACAGCGTCGTTTTCTTTACAACCTCTGTACGGGTGAAAGTGCGCTGGGCTATCATTTCCCGTTCCAAAGCGTCTTTACACAAAATACGAAGCAATTCGAGTGCTTTGGAAAAGGCCAGTTGGCGGTTTTCGTCCTTTTCGGTGTACTGTTTTGTCGCTTCTACCTCCTCGGGCGTTTGAGCGACACGTGCGTTATCTGCCATTTTGTTTTACGGTTTCTCGTTTTATAGTTGGAAACAACTCACCGCGGAAACGTACCATCGTGCACTGGAGATGGGCGAAAATGTCTTCCGGTTTGAGGTGGAGTTCTTGTAACAACACCCGTTCCATCGTAATCAGTCCCTCGGTGTCAGGCAGACGATACACAACGTCGAAATTGTATTTTCCGTCGTGAGGATCGCGATAAATGGTGACGATCTTCACCTCGATGATTTCGATAGGCCCTTCTGCGCCCGTGATAATGTAACGCGAATCGCCAATTTGAGGGAGAATGTTGCCCTTAACGCGAATTGCCTTTCCGTTCTGGTTGACGTCGCGCGGGGGGGTTACATGTTTTTGCCTTGAAGTAGCACGTTTCGCGCGGCTGTAGTCTTGATTCTCCAACCAAACCTGCGCCGCCAATTTATCGAGATCAGGGATAGTGACGGAGGTGGGGACGTAACGATATCTGATCGTTGACTTCACGCCTTCGCGTTGGATAATACCCACGCTGGAAAGTACTTTGAACAGCGCCGGCAATACCTTGGGGCTGATGCCGTTCTTAGTGAGGATAGCACCAAACGACGCGCCAGGTTCCATCACACTAACCCATTTGTTAAGCGAACGTTCTAAGATGTCGGCAATGGCCGCCTTGACGCCTTTTTCGAAAAGTTCTTGTTTCATCGTTGTACAGTTTTGTTGTTAGACACACTGTATAACGTTGGCTGTTTCTACTTGGCGCACTTGAACTCGAAGAACTCGTTACCGCGACGGCGAGACTTTTTCTCGGTGGCGGATGATATATCACCCGTAGCACGCAACCGCCGCACGCAGTAACGGAAATACTCGGCCGTGGCTTCCACGTCGTTCATCGCGCCGTGGGCGTCGGTAAGTATAATCCCCGCACGTTCACACGTGGCGCCAAGAGTCATTTTCTCGTCGCCCGTCAGACCGTACATCATTTTGGAGAGATACATCGTATCCAGCGTCTGATCCTGGATGTAGTTGAACAGGCTCTGCTTTTTACCGTAGGCGGAATAGTAGAACGCCGCTTCCAACATCCCCACGTCGAACATCACGTTGTGACCCACAGCTACCAACCGCCGCTGGTCCTTACCCTTGGTATCAGCGAAATTCTGGGTACAGAACCGCATGAACGCGTCGATAAACGCATTCAACTCCATACCGCGATTCACCTCAGCCATATTCACCATCGTCTTTTGGATAGATTCTTTCGTTATTTGGAGGTCGTTGTATGGCTTAACGTAGGTTTCCCAGCGGTCTACCTCTTTCAGGGTGTTAAAGTCTAACACAACGGCCGCAAACGACGTTATGGGGTTCTGTGCGGGGTCCAGGCCCCCGGTTTCAGTGTCCATTACAAGGTACGGTGAACGTTTCATATCATTTTAAGTTTTTCGTAAGTAACGCTGTAAAATTAAAAACCGCCTCGCTGTATCACTACTGTGGGGCGGTCGGGGGTGAATTAAACCTTTGATTGATGGAAGTCTGTTAAGACTTTAAGGTCGGGGCGATATTTCACGCCCCGCGCTCGTCGGTTGCCGTTCCTATTGGTGTTCCCTTTGCCGGCACGGGCGAACTGCCACAACGTTAACGAACGAAATTTCTTAAAAACCCCCTCACCCATGGACTTTCGGGCCACGTCTGCCACACGCGGTTTTAATTGGGGGTTTAGTCGGCCCGGAAGGATTCGAACCTCCAACGCCAGATCCAAAATCTGGTGTGTTACCATTACACCACAGGCCAATCAAGGGGCGCGACGTATCGCTTATACTCTTCCCCTTGTAGAGTCTGTCTCCTCCGCTCCGGCGCTCGCTATGGAGGAAGTCTGCGTTGCTGCCTTGGAGACAATTTGTTTGCTGGCGACAGGGCTTATACCGTTTGGAGGCCTGACTCCGACCCCACCAGCCTGGGGTATGGTAGAGGAAACACCGCGGTCGGAAAAGAAACTACACTCGCTGAAAACCTAACTCTTCGTTGCTTGGCGTAAAGCGGCGTTCCCTCATTTCAGATACTATAACGTTGTAGCGAAAGTAACTAAAAATCCGCCAGGGCAAACCACCTCCCTGGCGGACGTGCGAAAGCGAACTGCGTTACCAGTTACGGGCTATTTCTTAGCCTTTTTGCCGTAGGCGCGGAAACTGTACGCCGGGCGGAACTGGATGGTCTTGTAGGGCTCGGTGGGGGCCGTAACGCCCGTCTGCGGATTGCGCGCCATACGTGACGGCTGGTCCTTGAGGACGAACTTTCCTGCCTTACCGATGGCGACGGTTTCGCCCTTGTCGCGAACCTCCTCGGTGAGAATCTCTTCCAGAGCACGGACGAAAGCAATCGCCTGGGCCTTGGTGGTGTCAGCCTTGGCGGCCAGAGCACCGTAAAAATCTTTCGTTTTCATTGTACGATAATTTTGATTGTTGATAATATGGGGTTTGTTAAACCTTTGTCGAAGCGATGGCGATGCCTAATTCTACCAGCTGTGAACGTAACGAATCCCAGGCGGCGTCACGGGCCTCGGGCGTTACCCACCATTCGGCGAAATTATCACCCTCGGCGGCCATAGTGTCGTGGTTAAGGACGATGCCGTATTCGTATCGTTGTTGTGAGTCGTTGTATCGGTCTGCGCGGACTATCGAACGAATGACGTACCACGGGACCACGATGTCGCCTAACTCGATGAAAACGCCGTTCAAACGCTTTTTCTTGGTGAGTTCTTCGACCTGACCCAGAAAGTCAGCCAGCGACATATTGTAATCAACGCCATCATCGGCGTTACGTTCGGCGTCGTACGGCCGTGCCTTTACCGTCACGGGCTTATCGCCAAACAGCGGTAGGCCGTTGGCGCCGCGTGGTATCTTATGGGCCTTTTCAGGCGGTTGTTTTTCGTCAATCTTCGACGTGCGGACCTTTACCATCTTGTTTCACCATTTTGATGTACCCGGCCTTTACCAACTTACGCATGGCGTTACGGTTGTTGAGGGCCTGTAAGTAAACACAATCGGGATTGTATTGGACCTTAACGGCACGACGCGTAACGGGTTTCCCTGTGGTGACGTCTATTTCCAGTGTGGTCTCGGTACCAATCTCCCGACATTCTCCGGTCTTATAGTTGAACTCGTACAACCGCATACCGGGGAGCCGCGTGGCTGAACCCAGATAACGTTGTTCTTGCTTTTGGCGTTCCAGCTGTTCAGTGCGGGTACGCTCGGCGTCTTGCTGGAAGAAACGCCCGGTATGAAAGAATTCGCTCATTTCTTGAAATGTTTTAGTCCTCGCTCGATACCCGCCAAAGTCTCACTGGTAAAGGCGTGGACAATATCGGGTTTTGTGTTACAGCGCCAATACGGAACCACTCCTTCCACGTCAGGCCCAGCGAGGCGGTACTGCATAAGCGAAAATTCCAACACGTAATCAGCCTTGGGGGAATTGTAGTTGCCCGGCAGCCATATCTGTACTTGGAGCAGGTGGGCGTATCGGCCGCAGAATATCTCGTCACGACTATGGGCGTGGTCCAAACGTAGGCGGTAGGCGTCCATCGTGAGTTGGAATTCGCGAATGTGGGTAGTGTTGGCGAGTTTTACCGTTCGTGTCAAGATATGGGCGTGGTTGGTATTATCCATCCACTGGCCATGGATGATTTCGGCGTGGTTTGGCAGGTTGAGTATTACCGCGGCCCAGATTTCCTGGGGAATTACCGAATTGTGTTCGGGTTGATGGCGAAACGCTTCGGGCCACGTGGCTTCGAATTCGTCATCGACGGCCTCTTGTACCAAGGCGGCGATTTCTTCGGCGTAGAGCCAATTGATTATCCAACGAATCAGGCGTTTCATCGTGTTACGGATTTTACCATTTGACCGTCGTCTGGAAATAGGCGAAGTTGCCTGACTCCTGGTTGTACTTTGGCCGTTTGCTGTTGGCGCTTATCGGTCAGCGTGAGTTTAAAACCGTTGGTGCTACCGACGGTGATACTCTTGACGTCGAGTTGACGTGTGATTATCTGTTTGGCGTATTCATGAGCCATGCGCTGCATACTGCGGGCAATATGGCCGATGTAGGGATGTTGTTTAGCTTCTTGTTCCATTTCGTGGTAGGTTTTACGAACTCAATAACGTTGGCGGTTCTGGGTGATGCCTTACGCGCGTGTATGCACACGTGTACGCGCTGGGTGTACACACGTTCGTGCTGGCGTCGGGTGGGCTTCTCTCGAGCGCGTGTGTTCTCTCTCGCGTAAGCGTACGAGCGCACGTATGTGCGCGTCGGGAGACGTCTTCGACAGATTTATCTGGAGAAGGAAAGTCTCCCGTTGAGTGTAAAGAGAAGTGTCTTTTTCTCTTTACACCGGAAAAGGGGGATTATAGGGGGTTAAGGAAAGGAAGGTTGCAGGAGGGAAACCATTAGGGGGAAGAAAGGGGCGCCAACAGAAAAGCCGCCAAGGAACCAAATCCCCAGCGGCTTTACCTGAAAACGCCAACGTGTTACGATACGGGCTTGTCCTCGGCTTTCAACACCGCTTCGGCGTCGGCCACCTTATCGTCCAGGTCCGTCACCTGGGGCTCGCCACCGTCAGCAGGAACGTCGATACGGCGCAGCCCCACCTTGGCCCCCAGTTCACGACCTAACATCGCAGCCAACGCCGCCATGGGGTTGTCGTGGGTAGCAGCGGCGGGTTGTTCCTCTTCGTCGGGGTCTTGGATTCCGTGCTCACGGCGGTACGCTTTCGACTGAGCGCTGAAACGCGCGCGGTACTCTCGCTGGATGCCGTCGGGATTGGTACGGAGCCAACCCTCATCGGCCAACGTAGCCAGCAGCGGTACGTTGAAAGCGATCAGTTTCTCTACCAGGAACGTACCCACGCCAAACACGTTGGCTAACAGTACGCCGTCGGTGCGGCGATACACAGCGGACATCAGGTCTTGTTCCACCAACACGAATTGGCCGTAGAGTTCACGCGGGTTGGTGGTGGGGACGTGGCGAGCGATTTTCTCCACGCCTATGCCGCAGTGGCCGTAACGTTCGTTGACGACCTCCAACACGGTACGCTCGATTAATCGCCACTCCTCGTCCAGCACCGGGCCGTATTTTTCGATGGCCTCGACGCCAAGCGCTGTAAAGCGGAGCGTGTCGTCGTCAACGCAAAACTCCAACAGCCCAGCGTCGGTACACTCGTGCGACATACGCTTGATTTCGCTGACGACCGTGGCGTTGTCGTTGATAGGCATCATCGCCCGAAATACCAGGTTGTTGTCCAGGAACGTCCCCAGCCATTGACGGATTTCGCCGTAACGCGGGGCCGCTTCAGCCACGTCAGTGAAAGGCAGTGGACCCTCGTCCACGCAGATGATACTCGGGCGGTCAGCGGCGGCATTGGCCGCAGCGTACAGGAACAGGATCTGGGCCTTGGTGATACGCGCTTCGTCGTTGATAGGTAACGCCTCCTGGGCGTTGAACACGGTGGTAATTACGTTTGTTTCCATTTTGTTGTACTATGATTTGAATGGTTTACGGAAATTCGGTTACTGGGCCTCCCTTTCGAATGCCCGTAGCAGTTCACGGGTGTCGGCTATACGTTCACACAACCGACGAACTTCTTCTTCACTGGCGTTGGCCTTAGCGCGGTTGAGTGATTTGACCTGGTTGCGATACAGGGCTACCTGTACACGGACAGCCTCCTTAGAATGGTTCTTTGCGTAGTCACGGGCCGTAGCCATGGCCGTGGCGCGGGTTACTCGATTAGGTGCCATAATGTGTTGTATTGAGGGATTAGACTTCTATTTCGATTTTCTCGAACATCACGCGGTCGGGGTTGAAGTCACCAAACGTAGTGGTCACGCTGTACCATATTTCAGCGGCTTCACGGGCGGTGACGTTGAGGACGGCGATAGCGTCACGCCACTGGCCGCGGGAGGTTACGTGGGCGAACTTTGCGTTCAACATCCCGCGCACGGCCATCAACCGCCGTTCTTCAACGAGGCGACGTTCTTTATCACACATATCACACAAATCGCTTTTTTCGATAGCGTTGATGATATATAGGTTGACGATAGTTTCTGCTTTCATGGCTTACCAGTTTTGGAGTTCGTACTCTTCGAATTTAGCATCAAAGCCCTCAAGACCGATGTTATTCAGTCTAACGTTGGCGGTGGCCTTGGCAGTCGCGATCTCACGGACGGCGGCCCGGTGTACTACCATAGCCTCTTTAAGCGATTTGAGGCGGTCGTCCAACAGCAGGAGGCCCATCCACGCGTAACGGACGAACTGCGCGTTCACGTCGTCGCACGAAAAGCGACCACAGTTCTCTACCGACGTCACCAGCGTGGTGTCTTCGTCATCGCCGTCGAGATAGAACGTCAACGTGGATTTCTCGTCGATACGGTTGGAACCGTCCAACAGCCCAAACGTTACCGACTCAGGCGAAAAGCGTGAAACGCGCCAATCAGGGCAGTTGCGGTTTTCTTCAACGAACTCAGCCAACGCTTTAGAGAACGCTTCACGAGCGGCGTCTTCCTTGGCGTTGAGGTAGGCTATATTTTTGATAATAGCGTCGCTTTCGGCCTTGGCTTCAGGGGTGGACTTATACTGGCTTTGGATGTAGAACTGGAGCCAATTCCGCCGCGCGGCCAAGAACAGCGACTCTGTATTATTCAAGTACTCGACCATTTCGCGTTTCGACTGCTTGTAAAGGCCGGGCCATAACGAATTGCCGCCCAGCGACTGGAAGGCCAAGTCGTACGCCTTTTGGGCTTTGAACGTAGGGTCGGGGTTGATGCCGGTGCGCCGCGCTTCGGCTTCGGTCCAGTCTTCGCGCCGCTTAAAAACGTCGATAATGGCGTCCATGACGGCTTCTTTGGTACGGAATTGGTTGATGGTGTACGTTTTCATGTTATTTCTTATCGTTAAATTGTTTAATTGCTTCTACGACCTTGGCGAACTCGTCGTCAACACTCGTTTCACGGCTTGAAAAGCATTTTGTTACACCGCCGACACCGCAACAGCACGCGAGGGAGGTAGCGGTGCTCGTACGCGCCGCGCATAAAGATTCTCGCCTGGGAGTGCGTCAACGTGATTTCTTCACCACACTCACACGTCAACGTGATACGCGCAGTGTACTTACCTTCGCCAGCCGTTTCATCCAAATACAAGCGGTCAGGATATTCGCTACACTCCAGTGCTCCGTTGGCGTTCCGCTTCCACGCCCTCACACGCTCTTTCCCAAACCCCATATCCATCGTGATGGCGTACCCTGACGTGTTGGCCAAGAATTCTGGCGTGAGTATTATCTGCGTGGTGTCGTTGGCGGTCTTGACGGTATAGCACCCCCAGCGACGCATTTCGTCATTCAGGCGCGGGTCGTCATAATTTCGTTCTTCAGTCATATTTCACGATTTTAGTCAAATAACGTTCCGTTGGCGTATTTCATCACCCACACTTTAGACTCAAGCAGGTAGTCGCCCTCTTTAGCCATATCCACCAACCGCCAATACTGGGTAAATACACGCCCCGTAGGGTCTTCTCCGGTGGCGGAATTGTAGCGCACCTCCATTCGTGTACGGCCAAAGTCGCGAAACCCCAACCGCGCAGCACGAAAGTGGTGTTCGTCGTCGGTGCTGGCCAGCGTCACGGCGATAGCATCCACCAGCGGCGCTACTTTCAACAACCCCTCAACGTCAGGGAACCCGGTGAATAGCTTGACGCGCACGGTGGGGTTTGACGCACGGACTTGCTCTACGACTTCGATAACGCGCTGTGGGTAGTTCATCGGTTCGCCACCGATAATCTGTACCACCGGGAACTCACGCCCCAACGCGCGGCCCGTAGTGATACACACCTTGCCTTGTGCCTTCCACAGTTCACGCGCCGCCGCCAACACCTTCATTCCATAGGCGTCAACAGGCAATTCATCAACGATCAAACGACATATAGGTCCTCGCAGGTTCATAAGCGTCAACGGTTCTTGGTTCGTTTAACAACACGCCCTGTCTCTTCTGGCGTTTCGTCTAATCCGCGGTTGTAGGGTGCGTCGACTATTTCGCTGAAGGGGTACGGCACCGGCATCGTATTCAGTTCGCGGCGACTCACGGGGTCTTTCCACGAGCGCTTACGATATCCCCGTGTGTGCTTAAGAACGTTGGGGGGTATCATATCGGCTGGCGGTTCGTACGCAGGCACAGGTGGCGGTGGAGGCGTTACGAGCGCTTTAGGTTTACGACCACGGCGTGAGGCGGGCTTCACGATGTTGGCGGTGCCGATTTTAGGGACTTTCACCCTCTCTCGGCGTAAACCCCTTCGTGATGCTGTACTGCGGACCGTAGCGATCGATAAACCCCATTTGGCGCAGAACGCTTTAATATCCATCGTTGCGTAGGTGTCGATGAGTTCTTGTAAGGCGGGGCCGCCTTCGTAAAGTACGGGAACAGATCCGGGACGTCTCATATCAGAAAAAGGTGATAGTGTGAGTATAACGGCGACGCTCTTCATCCAACATTTCCATCAGCCGTTCTTCAGAGCGCGTTGAAGAACCTTCGTGTTGGTACTCTTCGAGTGTGAGTTCTACCTCGGCTTCGTTGTAAACGGGGTGGCCGCGTCCGTTTAAGAGCAGCTGGCGTTCGGCCTTTTGGCGACGACGGCGTACCTCTTCGATTTGCTTTATAATTTGGTCCTTGGTCATCACCGCGTGAGTTTCAACATCCAATCGCGGAACTGGTACGGCACACCCGCTTCACCTTCAATCACCCGCCCGGTACGCAGGTTACGCAATTCGTAGGTCGGGAAGGTGGCTTCAGTTTCACCGCCAACGATCAGACACACGTCTTCGCCTTTACCAGCGTCTTCATACATTTCACCCAACAGCCCAATAGGGTCGTCGGTGGTGTCATCGTACACCACGCCTTCAAACTCCAAGAACGTCCGTTCGTCGTATTCCACGCCGACGTATTCAGCTATTTCGGGCCACGTCTTAACCTTTACGCGGGTGCCGATACGGTACAGGGGATTCATTTCTGGGGTTGTTTAGGACGTTCAGGGTCGTAGGTGTTGATAGTGTTTTGTATTTTACGAAGGTTGTACGCAACGTGGACCTCTTTAGCCATCAGCGTCTGGCGATACACTTCAACGAGATGAGGCCGGAGTGCGTCGAGCATTTCACCGTTGATAGCGGCATCGGTCAACACCTTACCTTCGAGGTCAGTGATGTTGATAATGACGGCAGAACCGAAATACGCACCGTCGTTCACGTGTGCCAGCGTGTCCACCGCTTTCATCACGGCGTCGGCTGTTTGCACTTCGCTTTTGCGTCGTTCGGCGAGAAACTGTTTGAGGGTTTTGGATTTCATAACGAATATACGATTTAGTTTTTACAATCTTACAACGGCGTCTAAATAGGCTTCAGCGCCTTCAACACTGGGTGTTTCAGCCTCCCAACCAGCAGCGTAGGCCGCAGCGATAATCATTTCACGTGTCATAGGGCTACCGATTTAAGCGTTCTATTATACGACCCATCACATACAAGCCATACCCACCAACGCAAACTCCAAGGAGTTTCATCAGCCCGTCACCGTACCATACCAAGTTCACGCCAACGAACGCTATTACGACGACGATTATAACCAGCGCCCACGCGGCGCGTTCTTCCAGCTGTTTACGATTCTTATCCATTTCGTCAAGTTTTTTTAGAACATCGAAACCATCAATCCAACAACAGCCAGCGTTCCGGCCATCAATCCAACGACCATCAATACACGAGCCGTAACTTCAAGAGCGGAGATAAGATTAAAACGTTTCATAGTTCAAGTGTTTTAGTTTCATTTTCCAAGAGCGAAGGTAGTGTAAATCTCCAAGAGTTCAAAGAGAATTACGAAAAATCTTCCAAGAAAAGAGAACTTTTTTTCGTAAACCGCCAACAAAGACCCCAGCCGACGGGGGTGGTGTCAGGCTGGGGCACAGAAAAAAGAAGTGTTGTTACCGCCTCGCGGCGTCACGTAGTATAACGTTGTTAGATGAACTTACGGGCGATCCACGAAATGTACTCTTGTTCTACCTTGACACGTTCGGTATCACCGCGATGACCCTTCTGTTCGCAAATGTAAGCACGTTTGGCGATTTCGTAGCACGTTTCAGCGCCAATTTGCTCCATCATCCACTGGTACGAATCACCCGACGCGTCAACGCCTGTAACGTCAGCGTCGCCCGTGAGTACGTCGATGTGTACCGCGATGGGGAACTGCTCCATATTTTGGCGTTTAAGATGAAGCGTCAGAAACTTCTTCGCGTTACCGCCAGGCCATTCTTCGTAGTCGTACTCAGCGTACACTCCGTTGGATAGCGCAACGCGGCCTTTTGAACGAACCTTTCGTGCGCGGTTGGCGACGTGGTGTACTACTTCGTTCCACTCCATCGTGTCGGGGCTGTTCTTTTCCAACCCGAACAGATAGCGCCACCAGAAGAACGACGGGCGGTGTTCCCACCACATCACCACCAGTATAGCGACAGCACACGCTAACGCAGCGAATAGGGTAAATTTATCCTCCATTTTGGTCTTGAATTTTGATTATCGGTTAGCGAACATCACCTTGTACCACCCTGCACCGGCAACGGCCACAAATCGAACGTTACGGTCTTCTGCGTGCAGCGAAATGCACACCGCGGCTGACGTATTAGCGAAGGCTGGAACAACGCCTGTATCAGGATAAGACGTTACAGCGGCTATTTCCGCTCCACTCATTTTCTCCACCACGGTGTCTTCACGCACGTCGAAGCCCAGCGAACGGATGGCGCCAATCACGTAGTCCGACTGGTCAACGCTCCGCTGTAAAGTTTCAATCAGCGCTGCGTGGTCGTTCTTAAATTCGGCGAACGAACGTGCGTCAATCGCTTCCAAGCGCGTAGTGTTAGGATTTTCACCAATTATCACCACGCTCCGTGTGCGACCATACGCCCCGTCGGCTACAGGGATCACCGCCGATACATACCACCCAATGGCGGACACTTTGGTACGCAAGTACGCCACGCGCTCTTCCTTTTCGCGATCTAAATTGACCAACACGTCGGCCTCAGCGGAGGTGATCAGTTCGATCGGCTGGCCGTTCCACTTTGATTTGAAGTCTTGAATTTCCATCACTTCTTGAATTTTGATTTTTGCTTTTTGTTGTACTTATGCTGGGGAACACGCCCTTCTTCTTTGGTGAGTTCGTGGTCGTCGTCAGCAGTCTTATTAAACTTTGAACGCCAAAAGTCCACTTCGGCTTCAGCGCGTTGTTTGGGGCCTTGGAGCATCTCACGCTGCTGGGCAATACGTTGGAGGAACAGCTGCTTTATGGCCTCGCTTGAAGTACGCTCTTCGGGGGTAAGGGGTTCGGCCTTGACGTCTTCGACTTCATCGATGCCGCTGACAGCGTGATTATGCTGGATGCGGTTGAAGTCGTAATTCATCGACGAGGGATATTCCATCTCGGCTTGGGGATCGTATTCGTCGTTGGCGGGCATGAATTTGGCGTAGTACGAATTGTGAAGTCCAGCGACGAGTTTTGGTAGACTCCAATTCATACGCGCAGCCACGCGGCCAAGGATGATTTCCTTGAGGTTGACGGACTTGTAAATGGTCTGTTGGATGTGTAGGCGTATCTCGGTTTCGACGTTGACGTCGATGGCTCCGTTGATGAAGATTTGATCGCCTTCAGCCTCCTTACGTATCTGCTCCAGCGTACGGAGCATCGCGTTATACGCATCGGTAGACTTCAGGGCTTTATACCGGGTCTTCATCTGCGTATACATCCAACTCAATTCCTCAAGACGCGGACGCTTCGAATAAAGACGGACATCTTGAACGCGGTTACGGAACTCTTCGCGGCGTTTTTCGATGTCGTTGATGAACCGCTTTAAGACGTCCTGTACGTAGGTCAACTCTACCTGTATTTCACGACTCTCGGCCAATATGCGTACGACTTCACGCGGAGTGAACATTTTGCCTAAAAGTTCCTTTATATCCTCTACCAACGACACGTCGCTGAGGTGTAGAGAATCGAACTCTGACTTCTCAGCACGACGTCGTTGGCGTGCCAACTCGAATGATCCTCGCGCAACAGCCAATAAGCGGTTAGCCGTCAACTGGACTTTGCGGCGCGTAGAGTACATCTCCAGTATCTCTTCTCGCTCGCTGGTGGAGAGGTGTTTGATGGTGTCGTGGAGTTTTTGAGGGAACCACATCAGGTTGATCTCCGTGCCGTCGGAGGCCAAGGCGTGGATGCGCTTCAAAACCGTTGACTCTTTCATCACCAGATACTTTTTCCAAGCCACAGGATCAACTATTTCCGGAGGTATAGGGGCGTTCAATATGTCTTTTATGTCTTTTTCCATCGGTGTTGTACGGTATGGGGTTTTGAAATTTAATAAATGTTGGCGTTAGCTTTCTACTATTGAATCGTCCTTTTGAGAGTCGTTGGCGGAAGGAGTGTATAGCGATGGCGCCACTTCGTTACGGTGATCGACAAACGCAAAGTGGTTGTGGTCACCACTTAACGCGCCAAGCAATTCACGATCACGCCAAATGTTGTTACGAACGGGGAACGGTTGGCGTTTCATACGTACAGGGACCACACCGTAGGCGATGGTGTTGCGGGCTATACCTTCGCTGACCTTCACAGCGCCGGGGACAGTTAAACGGAACGCCTGACCCGCGTCCTCTGGGTAGAGAACAGGAATCAGGAGTCCGTCACGCGTTTTATAGATTTCGTATTTCATTCAGTGTACTTTTTATAGAACAACCGCCAACGCCAATACGCCATATAGTCGTTAAGCATATCAACGTCCACGATCTCTCCACAATGTGGACAACACACGCGGTCGGGTTCTACCAACGAATACGAAGAGACGATCTCTGTGTGGGTGAATAGGAACTTTGTGCCACACATTTTACAACACTTTTTGTAGACGGGGTTGGCGTAGTAGGCTTTACGACGCGACGCTTTGGCGTAGCGTTTTGACGTTCCTTTACTGATCGTTATCATCGGTTCTTTGCTTTTTCTTTGAAAAATGCCCATCGTAACTTATTGGCCAACGCTTGGAGTTCGGCGTCGGTATAAACCACGGCTGCTTCGCTGACGCCTAATTCTACTTCCAGCGTGTTTATCAACAGTTTTAACTCTTGGGGTTCCAACCGTATGTTGTTGCGCGGTGTAGTACACGGTGCTGGTCCTCGTCGCTTACTCATTTTCTGCGTGTTTTTAGTTTGTTTCGTAACTCGGTGATGCGGCGTTGAGGGTTGCGACGGACGATGCTGACCTCATGGAGATGGAACGTACCGTCGTTGTCGATATAACCGCCAACAGCGGTGGTATAGTCACTGCGGCCTGACGCTGGGTCAGTGGCGTAGATCATCTCTGCGCCTTTTGGAAGCGTTGCTGGCTTATCTTCAAACTTTACGTCTGCGAATACTCGTTTCATTTTTTCCTTCGTTGTTTGGCCGCCAACCGTATTTTACGGCCCGTTAGGGTGTTGAACTCTTGTTCGGTAACCTCACGGCAGTCAGCGGGTATTTTGGCGCGTCCGGTATCAACCATCCACGCTGAGACGATGAATCCAAACTCAGTGCCCGGAATTTTCAGGTTGGCCTCAATTTCAACGCGACTTCCAGCGAAATAGTCCGTATAACCGACGATGGCGTTCAATTCGTTGTAGCCAACGCGCGGCAGGCGCGTCATTTCTTCGTACAACGCCTTACCTTCGGGGTTGTGCGTTACGGGGCGATATTGGCGGAATAGGGGGCTGCCCGTAATTTGCCAAACGTCGGGTGACGGTTTATCGGCGAACTCTACCGTAACGATACCACCCGCCGCCAACATCTTCGAACACCGATACCCCACGCCGCCAACGCGCTTTACAAACGCTCGTATGGCGTTATAAGCACGCATCTTTCGCCACGTCAACGACAATATATCGTTATGCGTCGCTGTGCCCGCGGGGGCGATGTAGTATTTCATCGGTTCTGTGCTCATGACTATTGGCGTTCTTTTCGTAACATCGCTGAAGCGTACAGTAACGCGCCAAAAACGGCTTGGATGGGGCTGCGGTCAACGTACAGGTTTTTTGACTGTTCGATGGTAACCATCGTGCGGTCGTCACTGAGGGTTTCAAAGCGCACCGTGCCGTATTTCAGCAGTTCCGTCAAGCAGTCCTCAAATGTAAACGCTGGCTCGTAGCGGTAGTCCTTCAACGCTTCAAATGCGCGTTTAGAGTGAGTCGTCAACAGCGTACCCGTGTAGTGGCGGCGACGCAGTAAGAAGCCCAGTTGTTTGCGGGGCTTTATGCCTCGTTTGACGAGTTCTGCTGACGCCAGAGCAGGTAATACGTCCGACCCGACTAACGGCGTATGGTGGGCCTGCTGCGATCCGTAGCGCGTAGGTTGTACGTCGGTGGGTTCAGGGATGCGCTCCAAATGACCTTTCAACGCGTGAGCCGTGACTGGTTCTGAGCGCTGATCGTTGGCGTACCACTGGCCGTCGTAGTGTTGCGGGCGGCGTTCGAACCAGTGCAGTTGGCCGTTAGCATCGGCGGCGTAGTACCCCGGTTTGATGGTATGAACCAACGCCGGGCGCAAGGCCACATATTCACCCGGTTTGAGGGTTGCGCCGTTGAGGAGTATAGCAGCCTGCTCCGGAGTTACACTCACGGCGTCGGCTTCGCTGAAGAATAACGCGCCGTCAACGCGAATAGGGTGCTGTTCGGCGATAGCGTACCCGCCTGCTTCGTGTCTAACCAACCAAGCCATCGCGGTGCAGTATTTCGTAGAACTCTTGCGGCCACACGATATTATCGGGCAGCAGTACTAAGAACGACGCCAACGCCGTAGCGAACAGATCAGCTACCTCCTCGACCTGCCAACCTGCTATACCGCAACCGATCTTCGTCACGTAGAAGCGCAGTTCGGGGTGTTGGCTGGTGTAAAGGATGAAGCGGTCACACGCCTCCAAAAGTACCTCGCGCGGAACCTTTGCCTTACCGTATTCCGGGAATTCGTCTTCGGCGTTGATTTCGACATATTCCATCGTCGGGATGGCGTAACTTTGGCCTTGAGGCCCTTCGGCTTGACCTTTTACGGCGCCAAAACGCTCCAACGCCACGAGAGCCGCACCGCCGCAGTGCGCGCCGTCGGTGTTGGAACCAAAGACGAACACGCCGTCGGCGGGGAGTTTTCCTAAATGTTCGGGTGTAAATTCCATAACTACTGGATTTCTTCAATTTCTCCACGCTGGAGCAACTTCTTGTGGCGTATCAGGTCCAGCGTGGTAGTGGAGCGAGTGCCATCGGGGCCAATGAACTGGACCCCTAATTCTTGTTCTGTAGGGCGTATTTTGAGGACTTGGAAAGGTACGCCAGTGGGGTGCGTATATTTACCGCCAACGCGGAAGAATCGCGCTCTACTTTTCTTGGCCATCGGGAAGGGCTTTGAGTTTTTCGATGATTTCTCTGAGGAGTTCCGAGACGTTTCCTAATTCGTTGATGTTCCTATCGGTGTTGCAGGTTAATTTGGCTGAGATAAGGTTGCTGATTTGGTGTGCCAACAGCCGTGCCTTATTACGAGTTGCCTCGAATTGGAGGGCGTTGATCTTCCGCAGTGAAGCGTAATGAAATTTCGACGCCATCGCGTTGTGGGTGTGGGTTGGAACTTGCACTTCGATGTTTTCGTGCAGCAACTGCGCGTGAGCCGTGACTGGCGGAACATCACTCTTGACGATGAGCGTTTCGGGATCGAGTTCCAACAACCTAACGTAGCCCTCGGTCTCGTGATTGAAAACGCGGTAGATGCCCAAAATCTTCCCGCACGACTCTTCGTAAACCAAATCGCCGTCAAAAAGGTATTCCGGGTAGACCGCAGCGTTGTAGAACTCGTCGGCCAAAATGATGTCTGGCTGACACGCCTCGCGACCTTCGTGTACGATCATCAACGCTTCGTGACGCTTATCGTCTTCGAGCCAATTACAGACGTTTGCCTTACCGACGATGGTGAAGGCTTTACGCGGATTGGTGCCGACTTGATACCACTTCCCGCCGAGTTTTTGAATACGATTGTTCATGCTATTGGTAGTTTTCACGTAATTCGTCGAGTTTGGTGATGTACGTGTCCATCAACGCCGGGTCGTACGCCATACGACGTTTCCACACGTCAATACTCTCGGTGGCGGGCAGTACGCTCGAATAGTCAGGCGCAGGGCTTTGGTCCGCCCACGAACGCTGCGCTGTTTCCATCATGTAGGCCACTACTTCCCACTCGTACGGCGAATGAACCTCAGTGCGGAGGTATTCGTAGTGAACGAGGATTTCGATGGGGTCGACAGTACGGAACGCAAAGTCCGGATTTGACGACTCAGAAAAGCCACGCCCGCGGCCTATCAGGCCCGAACGCAGCCACTGATGATAGATGGGCTTACCAGTGTCGGTTGTTCGCTTCAAAAGGTAATATAAAGTCTTCATTGTGGTATTTGAAAGTTTCACTCTTTTGTAACGTTGGCGATTTCCTTTGGCGACGGAACGCCCTTCGGTTTGCGCCAACGCCGATCGTGTTCGATTTTGTCATCTTGGCGGTCTTCGATACGATCCTCAGCCTTGTTGAGTTCGTCTTGGTGTGCCTTGGACTGGATATCGTCCTCGGAAGGATTGTTGTAGGTCATTTGAAACTTGGTTTAGTGGGACATAGATTAACGAAGTCTTGGCGCGGGTGATGGCCACGTACTTCAGATTTCTTTCTTGTTCTAACTGCCACGGCTGCGTAGCGTATCGCGACGGTATTAATTCTGGCGCCAAGAAGAACACTGTCTCATTCTCTAAACCCTTCGATTTGTGGATAGTCATCAGCAGTATACCTTCAACGTCGTCAGTGAAGATTCCCTCAATCATTTCACGCAACTGCGTGACGGTTTGGACTTCACCAGCCAACGCGCGTATCACTTCGATCTTCTCGAACATTTCATCCATCTTCGGTGAAAGATTCGGATTTTTCCAACCCTTGCTGGACAACTTTTGAGCCAGTTTGTCGGCTTCCTTCCAAAGTAGACTTTCCAACTGGTCGAGTTGACGGGCTCCGGTTTTGCTGATGAGGTCGATTAAACCGCGGCCAATATCCTTGCCTCGTACGCGAGATTTAATCTTGTTTTTCAGCAGCCATAAATACACCTCAACCAACGGGCGCAGGTTTCGGCAAATAATCCAATCGCCGTCCTCAATGTCGTTCAACGAACCCACGTACACTTCACCTTCATCGGCGTTTTCATACGGGCGTATGTAGGGGACGATCTTCTCGGCCTCGGCGACGATACGTTTTCCACAACGGTAGCAAACTGACAACGGCATTTCAACGCTTTCGCCATTCAGCGACGACAGTTTGGAATAAGATTCAGCATCAGCGCCAGCGAATCCGTATATGGCTTGACGCGGATCGCCAACGGTGATAAGCCGTGAGCGGCGGTCGAGGGCCTTCTTGATGAGTTCGTGTTGGAGAATACTCATATCTTGGCTCTCATCGACCATTATCACCTCATACTTACGGAAGCGAATACTGGGGTCGGTCACCGGGATGTACAACATATCGGTGAAGTCGAACTGCGAGTGGTCGGCTACCGACGCAGCAAAGGTTTCTAACGCCAACTGTTTTTCGAGGTCACCGCAGTCGATATCGTGATATTCACATATGGCTTCAATATCGGCGATTTGAGGACGCGAAAGGCTCGTCCGCATCAGGTCTACTATTTTAGGAATCAAGTAGACTAAATAGCCCTTTTTGCGAGTCCTGAGGAGATTCTGAACAGCGTCGTCGTACGCGTGACGTTTTAACACCGTTTCGAGTTTGGCTATTGACTTGTTAGGGTTCATCTTGGCGGTGTTGCCGTAACGCCTCAAAAGTAAACGCCAACCGTACGAATGAAGCGTCATGATATCGACGTTGGGACGGCGATTGCGGGCGATCAACTCTTTGACGATGGAGTTGTTGAAGGCCATGAAGATGATGGACTTTCCGCGCGGAATACGCTCCAAACACCCCAAAAGGGTTGTGGTCTTGCCACTGCCGGCCACAGCGTTGACGTTGATGTTGTGATCGGTAGTGGCAACCTCGTTATATATTGCTTGCTGGTAGGGTGAAGGCTCGAAAGCCATAACAATCGGGTTTTACAATTTTGGTAACTGAACTATCCACGAGTCGATGTCCAGTAAATCCATTTGACGCTTTTGTGAAATTGGAAATTGAGTGCCTTCTGGTTCTGAACGATGGATTCGAGTTTGGACAGCACGGCTGCCTTACCTCGGTTCATCTCCACCGACTCCGAACGTATAAACGCTGTAATGTCGTAACCCGACACTTCGCAATAGTCGATCGACGCCACGTTGGATTCAACCGACGGTGTGAATTTGTTTACCAAAAACACGAGCGGGTGCTCGCCGTACATCCAAACCTCCAACAGCGAAAACCCGCTTTCGAGGATGGTGGTGATGGTTTCAATCTTTCTTTCCATTGTGATATTCCTTTTTGATGTTTTCTAAAAGTTTCTTCATGCGTACCAACGCGCGGCTGTATAGGTTCTCGGTCACATCAGGGTTCTCAGCCAAGAACTCTGATTTCCGTTGCCCGGCTAACCGTGAAAGCGTTATGCGTCGCTCTAATGCAGTGAAGCCATGCGTGTCGAAGGTGATCTCCATGTCGTTTACGTGGCCTGCGGTGCGCATATCAGGGTGCATCGACTCTATGCCGTCCGAGATTTCAGCGCGTCGCGCTTTAAGGTTCTTTTTATAAAGGGTGTAGAAGTTACGGGCGATGGATTTGTTGAAATAGAAATAGAAGTTGGCTCCGGGCAGGATAGTGAACTTCTCCAAGCATTTATCAAACATCGCGTAGCAATCGGCAATAGCCTCATCACGCGACGGGATGTCGGGAGCGTTGGAACCATTCAACAGGTTGATGTAGTTGGTGATGTTTTTCAGTACAATTTGCCCCATCATCCTAAATACCAAATTACGATACGCACTGACGCGACGGGGATCGTCACAGTGGCGGATGATGAGAATATACTTATTGACCAGCGCGATTCGGTACTTGAATGACTGGCGGAACATTTGACCTTCGACCGTTCTTCGCATAACGCTTACTTTTTCATCATCGACTTTCCTTCGGCGCGGACGGCAGCCAGTTTGGCTTGACGTTCGGGGGCGATGGCTTTCTTATAGTGCTCGTGAGAGCGGCGTTTGAGTGACTCTTGTTTCTGCTCTTTGGACATCGCGCGGAAACGGCCGAAATACACGCCTTTGAGGTCGCCAACGGTCTCCTTTTTGATCTCCTCGCGTATTTTACCGCACGCCGGGCACGGTGATTGCTTACAGAACGGCTCGCCATCACGCATGACGACACTCACCGAAGAATAATAGTCGCGCTTTTCGTAACGCGAACATTCGGGATTTTTACAAACAAATTCCATATCGCCAAAGTATTATTGTCGGCTACCGTACAACGCAATCAACATCGCGTCGCAAATCGCCAAGGTTACGTTGTATTGGGGAAACAGCTGTTGGGCCTTTGCTTTGAGTTTGTTCTTCCACTCAGTCTTGGTCATTGTCTTACCGCGACCGCCAAGTTGGAACTCCTTCTGCCACTTTTGGGGAGTTACGGTTTCGGTTGGAATACGACACGCCAACAGCGCCATCTCCAAGTGGCCATAACCTCGGCCAAAGTTAAACATGGCGTTGGCGCCGTTACCCGGAATGCCGCCAACCTTCTCTAAATAGCATTTGGAGTTGAGCGAATGGAGTTTCAAAAACTTCAAGAGGTCGGTTGGAGTTTCAGGCATTTTTATAGCCTCGACCAGTTCGCCTTTGTCTAACGAGTAAACCCCGATACCACCTGCGGCACCGGGGTCTATTCCGATTATCAGTCGGTCCTTGTAGTAGGAATTGAAAGATGGTTTCATCGTAATATCTTATTTGGAAACTATAAGATATTAACGTTGTTAGTGATCATACTTTGACACTTTGTCTATCTTCCTCACTATGAGTTTGTTCTTCGCTGCGAAGTCGGCTGATACGTTCTGGGTAATCATCATCGACGTGATACCTACATTTTCTAACGTCCGGATGATGTGCTCTTGGCCGAGAGAGTCGATACCATGAAACGCTTCATCCAACAGTATCATATCCAACCCACGCCCGTCGGTGGACATATTGATCAAGCGGTTCAACCCGATCAGCGACGCCAAAGCTACACGCCCGCGTTCAGCCCCAGAGTGGATGCCGTACACGTCAGCATTCAGGCCGTCGGACTGAATATATACGTCGATCTTATCACGAACGTTGCCGTCCTTGGTCAGGGTAAAGCCGTTGATCAGCACCGTCACGTCCATCCCGAACTTTTCAAGATACAGGTTGGTCATTCCTTCGAGCACTTTAAGCGCTTTATTTGCGAGATACGTAAGAAAGCCGTTTTTACCCATATGGAAGTCCCAGAAGGAAAGTGACTCGGCGAGGTAGCGAAAGTCCGCCAATTCGGCCTTTGCGCTCTTGATTTCGGCCTTCACGGCTTTGATCTTAGCTTCAGCAGCCTTTACCGATGCGTCGTTGTCGGAAGCGTGCTTATACTCGGCGATACGCTTTTCGAGATCAGCCTTGCGGCGGTCCGTTTCATCCATCTGACGCTTCAAGCGGTCAGCCCGCTCACGAATGGCCGTCATGTTACGCTTCACGCGGGTGAGTTCAGCCGCGGCCTGCTCGTAGTCACGCTGTTTTTCTTCAAGAGCCTCCAAATTTCCTTCAGCCTTCTTGATCTCAATTGCGAACCGTTCGTCGTCACGCTCACGCTGGGCGATGATACGGCGTATCTGATCGGGGGCGAGGTTCATCTCGCTGTTGGGGATGAACTGTTCGCCACATTTGGGGCAAGAAATAACGCCTTCCAACGCCAACTCAAGATCGGCCTTTGCGCGACGGTTTTTTTTACGGTCGTTCTTGATGGTGGTGATGGCATTATCAGCCGTGGCGATATCTTCCTCGAAATTCGGCGCGGATTCCAATTGACGCTCAAACTGCTCACGCTTCACCTTTTCAGCCTCAAACTCGGCGCGAATTTCCTTGGCTTGAATACCAATAGCCGTGGCGTCCTTTATGTAACCTTCCAACAATCCAGTCAGTCCGGCAATGTTGGCTGCGGCAGACGTGTTGGCCTTCAACTCGGCGAGGTTCTCTTCGAGGGTTTCACGCCGGGTGTCCAACGTTAGAATCTGGGTTTCATACTCCGCGACACGCTCGGTAGCGGCCTTGTAGTCAGCCTTGATGGCGTCGAGCACGGGCTGGAGCATATCGGCGTTGGTGATTCGGTTCAATATCTCCTTCTTGGTGGCGTCGGGGGCGGTCAAGAAGTTGTACTGACGGTCTTGGCTGATGATGTAGTAACGTAGTAGGTCGTCGCGACTCAGACCCAGCAACTCCAACACCCGTTTATCGACCTCGGCCACCGACGTTAACTGCGTATTTTCTGTGCCGTTTTCGAACAGCGTGGCTTTGGCGCTCTTCTTTCGATAGAAGCGGCGGCGAATCTCCATCGTCTGGTGAAGAACGTCGTTCGCCAGCGACATAGTAACCCACGCTTCATCGCTTTGGCGGTTGATAGCCTTATCGCGGGTGATAGCAGAATCGCGCGGCAAAAGGTCGCCTGTAAGCGCCAACGCAACGGCCTCAAACAACGTCGATTTTCCGGAGCCGTTGTTGAGCGAACCACGGTCGGTCTGATTATCGCCAAAGATCACCGTACACTCACCGCGGTTGAATACCACTTCGGCCCGGTCGCGAAAAGCAAACAAGCCGCCAAATTCTATTTTTACAGGATACCACATACTACAGTTCTTTTAACATTGCCAAACCTTCCTTCATCCGCTCACCACGAATTTCACGTTCCTTGCAGAACTCCATAAAACTCTTAACGATGGTGCCTTTACGGAACGAGATGACCTTTTCGGGGTCGGCCGCCGTTTCCATAGCTGCGGCGGTTTCGTCGGCCTGAAATTTGATTTCAATACCCGCGGCCGAGAACTCCGAGGCGTTCAGTTTTTCGCAGTCGGCTTTTGAGCCAGTTACAACGATTCTGACGCGATCAAAGGTTTCGCCGGAGTACTTATCCATCAGGTTACGCAAAGTCGCTGTATCGGTGGCTGAAACGCTTTCACGGATATACCGCGGCGAACGTAACGCGCGGTGCTCCCACGTGCCGTCACTGTAGATGATGGTGACACCCTTGTCGTCGGCCGTTTCGCCGAAGTTGTTCTGGCACATCGAACCGAGGTAGTACACCTTATCGCCAACCTGTGAAGCGTTGTGGTAGTGACCCACGAACACCGCGTCGTAGTTACGGAACATATCCGGGCGGATGTCACTTTCAACCTGCGTACCGTCGTTATTACGAACGCCCTCCACAGCCACGTGCGTTATCATGAACCGCGGCCCGTCAAACGTTTCACGTTCCAAACCGTTATCGACGGCCAGTTTCTCCTCTAACCACTTGGCGTCGCCATAGTAGGGTATCAACACGAACGACACCCCATTCCACACAAACTCCGACGCTTGGCTTACAACCGTAGCTGCTCCCGGACACACACTGAGGTAGCTGCGGTCGGAGTTCGGGTCAGTCTTATCGTGATTGCCGGGAATAACCGCGATTTCCAGTCCACGCGCTTCAGCGTCTTCGGTAATTTCACGCCAAGCGTCGAGGACTTCCAAAGGTTGTGCCGAGCGGGACGTGAATACGTCACCGCCCAGAATCACAATCTTACAACCTATTTCTTCAGCCAGCGCAAACGTCTGGTTGAATAAATCCCGTACCACCGTCACGTTGTCTTTCGACAAGTGAGGGTCGAAACCTAAGATGGCCACGGGACTTTTGTTCGATTTCCGTTTCATTTTGTAAAGTTTACCGAGATAAACGTTGGCTAATTGTCGGAAACGACTTCTGCCTCCTCCGCCATCTTGCTTCGCCACTCACGGAGGTCCTTGTGACGAGAAGCCGCGATAACCTTTTCCAGCGCCGAAATGAGCGGGTTCTGGTCATAGTACAGCTGGTAGAGTTCGCGGTCCGATTTCCAACGCAGTTTACCATTCAAGGCCGAGTACACGGTTTTGGACGGCTTCTGGATAATACCACGTTCAACGCCGTACTCGATGTCTTCCTCGGAAAGGATAATGCCGTACCCAAGCAGAATGCGGATGTACGTCTTTTGGCGCGAACCGAAGTCGTTCTTGATAACCTTAACCTCTGAAATTTGAGCCACCTCCACGTCGTCGATCTTCTTCATTTCTGTCACACGCATTTGAAGACGTAGGCAGGGGAGTAACTCCACCCATTCTCCACCAGTACTTTTGCGCGACGTAACACCCATAACGTTTTGTTCGTACTGGTGGTTGAGCATCACGAAATGGATCACGTTGGTGTAGCAAAGCCCGACCAGGCCCTTGGCGAACATCTTGGCCGATTTAGCAAACGCCATCATCTTGGGCTCTTGTAACTTTTCGAGTTCTTCGCCTTTTGATGCGGCTTTATTCATGTTATCGACGTTAGCGCGGAGGGCGTCATACTCGGCCTTGGAAAGCGTAGCACCAAGTGAATCCCAAAGGAAGAAGAACCGCGGCTTTTCTTTGATACCCGCCTCGGCGAACAGCGCGTGAGCGTCCTTTACGAACTTACTAACGCGCACGAACATCTGCTCGACGTAGTGAATTTTGATGATAGCCACGCGAGAAATGTCCACGCCCAGCTGGATGGCGTAGTCCTTATTGTCGCGGTTTTCAGACGAAAGGATACACGCCAACCCGGTATCGGGATTCTCGGCCAGAAAGTATTTCATGGCCTCCAGACCCTCGGTAGTCTTACCACTGCGACTGCGACCCGCAATCTCGATGATACCCGTCGGTAAACCGAACGTGCGCAGGTTCCAGTCCAGTTCGGGACTACCGGTATAGGCCCACGATTTAATCTCCGAAAAACCGTCTTTCTTCTTGAACGTGATAACGTCTTCGGAGTTGAACTGGGCCGTAAGTTTATTCAAAACGCTTGAAATTTTCGACATAATTGTAGATAGTTAAAAACGGCTGGCCAACCACGAAAGCCAGCCAGCCGCGGGAAAAGTATCACGGGGGTTATTTCTTACCGAGTTTAGCGCGAATCGACGCCAGCGAGCGGGCTGCGCTGGAGGGTTCCGGGGCCTCGTCCTCCTCTTCCGGTTCAGGTTCCGGAGCGGGGGCCTCTTCTTCCTCTTCGTCACCGCCGTCCAACCCCAGGGCCTCGCGAATCTTCTCGCGAATCTGGTCGTCGGTCGTGGACTTGTAAACCTTGACCGTTTCGCCGAGGTCGTTGTCGCGGATGAACGCCTTGAGTTCAGCGCGGTCCATATCGTCGAGGCCGTCATCAGCACCCTCTACCTCAGGCTCCGGTTCAGGTTCAGGCTCGTTGTCCGGCTCCTCTTCCGGCTCCTCAGGCTCGGGGATGCGGACGCCGGGGCGATTCTTCTTCGTACGAACGGGTGGAACGTCATCCTCGTCGTCATCGTCACGACGCTTGGCGGCTTTCTTGGTGACTTTCTTCTTGGGTTCGTCGTCGGAGTCGCTGTACTGGGCGCGTACTTTCTCCACAATCTCCATCCACTCGTCGTCGCCGAAGATGTCGATACCGTGCTGCTCGTCGAAATTCTGGAGCCCCTCCAAGGCGCGTTCGAACGTTTCCAGCGTGTACGTTCCGGCGACCTCCTCGATGGGCTTCAGTTTCATGAATTTCTCGATGGCCTCGTCCGTGAGGGGGCATGCCTTGGGCTTCTTGCCGAGCGACACGTCGTAGTAGTTCTCACCCTTTTTCTTGTTCGGGTTCTTGATGTACTTGACGAACAGCGGCAGGCCCTCATCCGGGTCGGTGAACGGGTCGGTCTCGATGGGTTCGTCTTCCTCCTCGGTGATGGCCAGACGGTTCATGGCGTCGCGAACGGTCTTCTTGAACTCCCACAGTTTGGGGTCCATATCGTCCTCCTTGACCTCAGCGGCGTAGCACAGCCACGAAAGCGACGGCAGCAGGCCATCACGCTGGGCCGTAACGGCGGCCACGGCATTCTCCGACCCGTGGGTCTTCACATAGGCGACATATTCCTGGACGATGTCCATAGCGGTCTTGCCGTGGAAAATCGAATCCAGTACCGTACCACGGCGCTCGTCGCCGGAATCCGTAGTAAACGGCAGCCAGTAGCATTTCCGGGGTACGTAGAAATTGTCGTGGTCGGGATGGGCCGGGAAGATACGAATCTTCATCAGTTTACCGTCCTCAAGCGACAGGAACTCGGCGTTGCCGTTGTTCAGCATCGAGTTGTCTTCGTCGATGCGAGCCTTGAGTTTTTTGATTGGCGTTGCTTTAAGCAACTTTCGAGCATCATTCATTTGTTTTTAATTTTATTATGATGAGTAATATGAAAGCCTTTTGGAATTTCTTCCCCTATTTTTATACGTTTTATCGACTCACCGTCGGTTATATAAACCCTGTTAGAATTAGAAGCACCGATTTTTCGTTTCGTTTCCTCAGACAACGGTTTTCTTTTTACGCCGCGAATAGAAGCACTTAAACGGCGTTTCGCTTCTTCAGACATTTTGCGTCTTAGTATCAATTTATCCTCGGGGTGTTCGATGTAGCGTTTTCTTTGCGCTTCCGACATGCGGAGACGTGATTCAATACTATGTTTTAAGGTCCCATTTTTACGTTTACTTTCGATTGCTTTAGCAATAGATTCTTTGCTCCTTTTTCGTCCTTTCATTGCCATTGATATTTTTCTCCGCGTTTCATCTGTAAGTCTTTTATTCTTGTGAAACGTAGAATTTTTAAGCCGAGATGATGGCAATTTTGACGGGTTTATATCAGAAGAGTTTACATTTCCATCTGCAATATTGTATCCAAATTTATGGTCTTGTGTTTTGTATAGTTTTATATACACATATTCCCACATGTTCAAATCGTGAGTAGTCGTACAATATCTCAGAATCCGACGTTCAAAATTCTCGCGACCGTATTTAGCAATGGCCTTAATTATGAGAACGCCGCTACCGAGATAGTAGTTGTCCCAATATTCGCTTCCTAATGTGTGTTGGCCGACATACTTTTTACCGTTTACTTTATTTGTCGTAAGATATATAAATCCCTTGTATTTCATAACGAAGATTTATCATCTTATAACTGACCTCTTAAGTCATTCGTCTTCGTCAGGAATCAGTTTGCGGCGTTTGCGTACTTTCATAACCGAATTCGCCTTACTCTGGAGGAGGTGCTCCTCGATATCGCCTGCTGGTATCGACAGCGATAGTTTATCCAGTTTCGACGACTTATCCTTGGCGGAAAACAGAAGCGAAGCGACATAATCACGCGTCTTTTGGGCCTCAAACAGTTTGAGTTTATTGGCCTTATAAACCGGGCTCTGATAGACGGCCGTGTTTACCTCATCGACGGTTGCCGGTTTCTTGCGGTCCTCTTCGTCGTTGAGGGCGGTGCGTATCTCCTCGCGAACCTTGGCTTCCATAATCTCGCAGTTGAGTTTCGTTTCAGCCAGCGCTCGCTCGGCATCGGCCAGCAGCAGGCCGAGACGGTTTACGACAACCGGGAAAGTGATAATTTCACCAACCAGATTTTCGTAGTGGATGGTCATCAATTCGTCAACGTCGATTTCGTCCTCGAATTCCTGAAATTCGATTTCGTAGACGTTCTTTCCAATCAGCAGTTTCCGTTTCATTCTTTAGGTTCTTGTTGGCTTACGTCGCCCGAACGTACACGACGCGTGATTTCGATAATGAGGTAGTGAACGGCTTTTTCCAAGTCGCGAATCAGACGGCTCTTGTTGTGACCCACGGTGATGTACCGCTGAAGATAGCGCGTTACCTGGTAGATGTTGATGGCCGCACCGTGGTCCATACCGTACAACATCTTCTTGGTGTCGATAACCTTTTCGCCGTCGGCGTACTTATCGGAGTACGTCCCGGCGATGTGGTTGATAGTCATCGCCAGAGCCTGGGCGGCTTCAGGTTCAGATTGGCAGATACGCTCGATGTCGTAAGACACCTGCGCAATCAATGAGTCTTGAGTCTTCTTGTCCATGTTAAATAATATCGTTTTGTAAGTCATTAATGGCTCCCACCCATACGTACATCAGGCGTTCTTGCTCACAAATATCCGCCGATACACACGTACTTTGTAACGTTGAAACCGCCTTACGGTAGCTTTCCTTACAGTACGGCAGCAAATTCAAGGGCCACGAGCGGTTCCCCATGGCCAGTTCGCGCTTCAGGAAATACATCAACGCCATCCAATCAGCAACCTTTACAATCGCGTGAGCAACGTCGTAATACGGCGCATCCTTAGAAAGCGTTTTGGAGACTACTGAATCGTCGCCAAATTCGTCCGCTACCTGGTGAGCGACAAACTCGTCCAAAACGTTACGCAGTTCCGACCCGTTGTAGGCGTTGTATTTCAGTTCGTGGGTAATATCACGACGCAGAATAGCCTCGTCGAAGTCGTGCATCAGCGCCATCTTCAGCGTCTGATACTTAAACGCGGCCACCGTATTATTATCGTCCCCTCCGGGCCAGAGATAGTCCAGCAGGCACATCGTGAAGACTGATACCTTGTATGAATGTTGTGAAACGCTTTCCTGCTGGTGGCGGTCGTACTCCAACCACTGCTTGATGTTATCCAACCGCGCCAAATAATCGCGGTTGAATAGCTTTACTAAATCCCCTTTGTTTTCCATACGATTTTGTTTTACTATTGTAGTATTTCTAACCTTGTAGATTGTGAAGACTGTACGGTCTTCTTTCCAGCGAAATAATTCACACGCCCTGAAACGGCCACAATACGGTTCAACAGCGTAGCTTCGTTTTCCGGCTGATGAAGCCAAAAGTCGGGCCACAACGTAATCTGGATGATGAGGTCGTTGACCTCCACTTGCAGTACGCCGTAAGAATCGCCACCCTTGGTTTGGCGTTCGAATACGTTATTCACACGGCCAACGATGCAAACCTCGTCACCTTCGTGTTTGCGCTCAAACTCGGCGGCAGTAACGTACAGCCGGACCATTCGTTTTCCGAGTCCGTATTCGTTCATCATACGTTCGTAGTCTACCTCGCCGTACCCGGTTAATTCACGCTGTTTGAAGACCCACCAGGCGTTAGTGTGAGCATCAGGCGAAGTGAATTCGTCGGAAAGCGGTTCGCCGCGGCGTTCGAGATACTGCTTGACGATGTCCAGACGCTGACGCGGGTTCCGGATATCTTCTACCAGGTCGAACGCTCCAGCCATAATAAGGCGCAGCACCACGGTACGGTTTATGCCTTTCGGGGCGGAGGTTATGAAGTCCTCAAACGAGAACACTTCGCCGTGCTCGTCTTTCATGGCTTTCAATAGCATTAACGCCCGCTCGCCTACTCCCTTGACCTTACCCAGCGAGAAGAAGATACGGTTCGTCTTGGGGTCGCACGTAAAGGTTTCACCCGAGAAATTGATATCCGGCGGACGGACCTCAATTTCGGCTCCGGTTTTCTTCATCTCCACCAAGCGATACGGGATATCGGATTCCTTCGAGGCATACTGAAGCGACGTCGTCCAGAACTCCAGCGGGTAGTTGACCTTAAACCACTGCGACCAGTACGACATCATGGTATAGGCCACGGCGTGAGAATTACACGTTACCACACCACCGTCAGTCAAAAACGTGTGTGACACGTTGCCGCTCACCTCCACGTCATAGACTTTTTCTTCACCTACGCACTGAATATTGACGATTTCTTCCAATCGTGTTAACAATCCCTTTTCACCCATTCGGTGACGCGGTAGCGTTTCAAAGTGGATTTTCTTATGACACGAATTACAGAGCCACATCAGGTTGCTAACGTCATTATTCGCCCGATTCCCATCCATATGATGAGCCTCCATGCGTTTTCCCACTTTGCCGCACTTATCACACGGGCATCCGGCGTGTTGGCGTTTGAAATTTTCAAAGTCAACGGTGGGATGATATTCTTGACGCTGGAATCCGCACTGACCCTTCGTAGGATAGTTTTGAGACCTACCACGTTGGAACGAATAATCCTTATTCGTTTCTTCGTATCCAGCCCAGATATACAATCGAGCACCAACTGCCAAACCGCTATCTATAGACATTTCACCCGCCGGTGTCGGGAAGCGGTGATTAGACGTACAGCGTATCTTTTCGCCGGAACGTACAGTGATTTCGTAAACCGGACGCACACCTTCAAAACGGATGTCAACGATTTTATTACGAACCAACCTGCCTTCGTCGTTTAACGACCAGCACATTCCGTACCCTGAACGAATATACTTATCGCTTAACGATTCGTGAGATAGCCATAAATCAGACGTGCGATTCTTTATTTCGTACATCTCTTCGATAGTGGGAGCATACGAACCGCGCGTAATACCTACGCGACGAATACGTTCCGAACCTGCCAAGCACTTATTGAAGCCATACGAAGCGAACGCCAGCATCTTGTCCCAAACCTCAGAAGCCTGGGCCGCGGCGCGTTTAGATTCAACGCCTCGTGATTCTATCAACGCCGAATATCCGTTTACGAACTTTCCCTTAAACTGGGCCAGCGCTTCGTGGTTTTTCTTCTTGATGTAAGTACGACATTCATCTGACTCAACGGGGGTTAATCCTCCGACAACCATCGCTTTCATTATCTGCTCCTGATAGGTGTAAAGCGAATAGGTATCGCGCGTGATTTCCTCCATACCGGGGTCGAACTTAGGCTTCCTGGCGCCGTTCTTAATTTCAACGAACGTTTCGTGCGCCTTTACATCCATAGGACCCGGCCGGAACAACGCCGTCATAGCGATAAGGTCGTCCAGGCTATGCGGCTTGGCCTCGCGGCAGTAATTCATCAACCCCATAGCGCCAAACTGGAACACGTCCTCACACCACCCGCGCTGGAAATACCGGAATACCTCCTCGTCGCCGAACGGAATGGTGTTGACGTCGATTTGCTCCTTGCGGTTCTTGGCGATAAGTTTCAGAATAGACGAAAACTTATCCAGTTGGTTGAGGCCCAAAATATCCTCTTTCAAGAACCCTGACTTGTCGATATACTTACCCTCCCACTCGGAGACCAGCACGCCACCCATGCGTTTCATAGGCATCCACCCGTAAAGGTCGATGGGGTGACCATCTTCGTCTTCCTTGGGTACGATGATAACGGCCGACGGATGAACCGAACCCGTCTTGCACTGTGTGAGGGCGTATTTCGTCATGTGTACCAACTCCGGGTGATCCTGAACGAAACGGAACAATTCCCGCGACGTTGCGGCGTAGTTGAACAGGTCGCCCCACGTGTATTCTATTTGGTCGTCAATGTCCTTGGTGAGTTTATTCATCACCGCAAACGGAACGCCCATAACCTTACCAAAGTCCTTCAAACAGGTCTTCAGTTTCATGCGCGTGTACGTACCCACGGAACAAACGTGGTCCACGCCGTAACGACGGGCCATGTATTCCTTCACCGTATCACGGAACGCCACCGGGAAGTCGCAGTCGATATCAGGCATGCTGTCCTGACGGGCAACTGATATTTTCTCAACCTTTTTTATTTTCATGTTTCACTCTTCCTCTATTCCACCCAAACGGCGGAGTATCGCCATCATAATAACATTGTCTCATTTAGGAAAGTCTCAGAGTAGTTACATCAACATCCAAATCAACCAAATCCGCTTCAGATTCAATCTTAACAAACTTTCCGTCAACTGTTTTTATATTTTCACCCTTTTTGATTTTATATTTATCTCCATTTTCCAACTCGACCGTAAATATTGTTTCTGGTTCAACACGATTAGAGTTCAAAAATCGCTCAAACATGAGATTGTATTTCAGCGGGTCCACGTCCGTGATGTACAGGCAATACGCAATCAACGAACCGCAAACCGAGCCACGGCCTGACCCAGTCATGATACCCTGCTCGCGACACCAGTTCATGATGTCCCAAAGTATCATAAAGTAATCACACAACCCGTTCGGTACGATGATGGCACATTCCTTTTCCAACTCCGCCAGATACTGATCGAGGTTATCAACCTTACCCACCAGCCGCTCCTGTACGCCCGCTTCCAGTTTCTCGAAAAAGGCGTCTTCAACCGTAGTTTTAACAAACTCGTATTTCGGCAGGTGACGTATTCCGGTGGGTATCTTAAAGTCAATACTCTCCGTCAACGTCGTGGAATTAGCCATGCCATCAATTATCTTTTCGTAAAGGGGCGCGGCTGCGTCCATCCACTCTTCATACGCCAGAATCGTCTCTTTTGAGTTTTTGAAATACTGGGTCGCACTTTCGGCATTGACCACGCCTGCTACCTTGTTCAGAAGCGACTTCAGGGGAGCCTCTTCGGCGTCGAGGTAATACGAGTCGTTTATAACGAGCGGCGGCGTCTGTCGGTAGAGTTTAATCTTACGACAGCGGCATACGTAGATATCAATACTTTCCAAGTGGTCGCGGAATAGGGTTTCGGACGCGTACTCCACCGTATCAATCTGGTAGTACACACGGTCGAACGCGGCATGATAGGCCGTCAATAACCGCTTGCAACGCTCGACGTCCCCCTTGAAATAGTTCAATTCGCTGTCGGGCGGTATTACACACACCAACCCGCAGCCTAACTTGTAGAGTTCTTCCGCGGGTATGAATCCTTGATAATCGACGTTGATAGCCTTATTAACCAGCAGCAGGTTTCGCCATCCCTGGGTATTCATGGCGTAGAGTTTCAGCGAAAAGGTTTCCTGAACGTCAGCCGCCGGGTCGTAGTTACAAGCCACGGTAACGGTTTCGCCGATGATAGGTTTCAACCCCTTGTCTAAGCAAGCGGTCTGAAAGGCGAGCGTGCCGGCCAGCGTATTACGGTCACAAATACCAAGAGCCGTCATACGGTTGAATTTGGCCTTAGCAGCCCATTCTTCGCAGTTGGACGAACCGTTCAAGAACTCGTATTCGCTATGAACCCCCAGGTGAACGAACGGAACCAATTCTTCAGCCGTACTGGTGCCGAGATACTTGAAGTCGCGGAATTCGGGACGGAAAACCACGGTTTTATCTAACCGTAGGTGGTCCTTTTTGATATTCGAGTAGTAGAACTTGCCGCCAAACTCGAAGAGGATGTATTTCACCTGCCCGTCGTACAGCGCATCAAATTCGTCGCCCGTAACGGCGAATGAAAAACGTTCGTCGATGATCTTACCCTTATCGTCGGGGTGGAGGTACAAAAAGTCCCCCACACCCTCGATAGCGATTATATTCAATTCGTCGTCGCGCTTCTCTTCAATAGCCAAATAGTTATCGTCAGCCCATCGACGTAGTGATTCGGTCATGTTACAAAAGTTTGTCGGGTTTTGCAGTAGATAACCTTGCGTCGAAGAAATTGCGAGCCAGCATCATGTAGTCCCAGTTTTTGTCGGCTTCACAAGAGGTCTGGATAAGACCCACCAACCCGCTGCACTCGCTCAACAACTGGTCACGGTCGGCGTCCAAGCACGCGTGGCGGTTACGCTTGTAGTAGATGTACAGTTTTAACAACTGGTAGACGCTCCAAAAGTAGGTCGATTTCTCCATCACGTACTGCTCAAAACCCGCTTCATCCTCCGGATCACCGCCGTTGGTGTTTCGCTCCAACAGGCGCGCGATCAACTCTTCCATGAACGCCGTGATTTCGCGCAGGCGGTTAACAGGCATTTCCGACTCGAAATTGAAGTCGATCATGTACGACATACCACCTTCTTGGTCGCTGTAGATGCTGAACCGCGGTTTAGCACTCATGAAGAGGTTCGACATTTGCTCGGCGGTCTTGTTCCATTCGTAGATGTGGAGCGACTGTGAGTTATGGGTCTGAACGCCTAACTCAATCCCCAAGCACAACGCCATCACTTCCGTCAAGAACGAGAACTGGAAGACGTTAGTAGGAAGACCCCAGTGGAGGTCGTTCGAACGGTTCTGGACCGTGGTGATGAGTTTCCCGTCGCGGATTTTCAGCATCACCATATCGTTACACGGCAGGTCCTTTGATACGACGCCGAGGTCGAATTTAGGATTCCAAATCGACATCACAACCTGCCGCGTTTCAGGGTCGGCGCTGAGCAGCCGCACGGCCTCGTTCACTTGATCGAAACCGGGGTCCATCGACTTGCTTTCAGTGGCAATCCCCCAGTGACGAAGGCGCCACCCGTAGGGAGCGTGAAAGGTTTCGCCGTTGTCGGAAAAGTCACTCATCTTGCTGTTGAAGATCGTCAAGAACTCAACGTCCTTGCGCCCGGTGGCTATCCACACGGCTTCGGCCAACAAGAAGAAGATGTTGATATTACGACCGTACCCTCCGACGCAGCGGCGATACGGGTTGTTTACGATGGTCTTCACGTCGAGCAGTTCGCGCACATTTCCCCCGCGTGAAGGCCGCAACGGGAGGTTCTGCAACATCACGTGGTTGATGTAGGGATATACCTCCGCGAACGACCCTCGCGGATCGGTGAACGCAACACGACGCTCAAAGTTGAAAGCGAAGTGACTCGCGCCTTGTTCGCTTTTCGAAATGGATTCTTGTTTCATACGTTGTAATACGGTTTTATCTGCCTTTAATAACGCTGGCGTGTGGGGTACGAAAAAACCCCGGTCATGACGACCGGGGCGGGGAAAGAAACGTTGCTGGGGTAGGAACTATTTCTTTGCGGCCTTGGCTTTCTTCGCGGCGGCGGCCTTCAGCAGCGCGGCGCGGGCAGCAGCCTTGGGATCGGCCTTGGGCTCTTCCTTCTCGGGGGCCGGGGTTTCCTTCTTGGCCTCCTTCTTGGGAGCCGGAGCAGCGGCTTTCTTCGCGGCGGGAGCAGCCTTCTTGCCGGTAGCCTTCAGGTCAGCCTCCATCTTCTCGCGGTTCTTACCGAGGCGCGTGTCGGCGGTAGAAACGGCGGCCTTGATGTCGGGGAGGTAGGTCTTGACGACCTCCATGGCGTCGCTCCACGAGATACCCTTCAGCCACGGCAGCGAGTTCCACGTCAGGTCGAACGTCAGACCGTCCTCCTCCAGTTTGTCCTGAGCAGCCTGACTGCGGAACGTATTCAGCACGACGTTGGTCGTAGCGAACTCGCCGTCCTTCGAATAGACGTTCTCGAACATGATGGCCACGGGCTTGGAGTTGGTGCCGCCGTACTTGATGGAGATACCCTGCGACACGGCAACGTACTTGAACTCCGGTTCGGGGAAGAACTCCGCGAGTGCCTTGCGGAGCAGGTCCATATGCTCGGCGATGGTCTGAGGCTTCAGCCGCGTGCCCTTGGCGTTGCGCTTCGAGGGCTTCTGCTCCTTGGTCTTCTTCGCCGGAACGGGCTTTTCGGCCTTGGGTTTGGATTCTTTCTTGGTCTCCTTCTTGGCGGGAGCGGCCTTCTTGCTCTTGGGGGCCGGGGCCTCCTCTTCGGGCTCTTCCTCCGGTTCGGCTTCGGGCTCCGGCTCTTCAGCGGCGGCTTCAGCCTCCTCCTCGGCGGCCTCCTCGGCCAGTTCGTCAGCCTGCTGGTCGTGGGCGGAGGGCTCTTCCTCCGGTTCGGCTTCGGGCTCTTCGAGTTCGGCGAACGAACCGACGATGTCGATCAGGTTGTCGATGCTCTCTTCGTCCATGCCGGGGATGCCGGCGGCTTCGAGACGCTTGATGAGGATTTCCTTCGCTTCCTCCTCGGTTTTGGCGGTGATACCGAGTTTCTTCAGACGCTCGGCATTTACCTTCGAAATTTTAGTTGCCATGACTTTTGTACGTTTTAGTGAAACAATTTTGTTATTTTGGAAATTAATCTTCGTTCAGGCGGTAGTAGTCATATCGCGTTGGCGTATAATATAACGCTGACTTGTGGTTGGCCAACAAATAGGCCTGCTGATTGGCGATGATTTGGTCAACAAGCAAACAAGCGTCAGCGAACCTCATGTTAGGATCGAAACCTTCGGCCGCGGCCCGCGGGGTACGCAACATACGCGCCATCATCGACCGATTGCGACCGCGGATATGAAGCGAGAATATAACCCGTTTCAGCCCCGTTAGGTTGGCCAATACGTCAACGCCGTTGATCACGAAACGGTTCAATTCAGGCTCGGTCACCACGGTGTCCTCGATGCCGCAATCGTAGGCCGTTTGGTCGATACGCAGTTTGTGATTTTCACGGTTAATAGCCCTCATCAAGTCAGTACACTTATTCGAACAAGCGCACTCAACGTAGTATTTCAACGGTACAGGCCGAGAGGCCGTTCCGCGGCGGTACGCCAGCCAACGGCGGCCATACGCCTTTATTGAGGTGAAGATTTTGAGTCGAAACTCTTGGAGTAGGTCATCGCGTTCCAGCGATAATTCTTCGTAAGAATAGAGCCTGTTGGCGTATTTAACGGCCAAATACTCTAATCCTTTGTAGGCTTTTTCCGACGCTTTCATGCCAGTCTGTTTTACAATTAAGATGCTTTTCCAATACATCCACAGCACGAAGGTAGGTGAAAATTTCCAATCGTCAAAGAACTTTTCAAGAAATTTTTGAATTTTTACAACACCCGTATTACTTCGGCTTTAGGTACGGCGTCTGCGTAGACTTGCGTATGTTCGTTATACAGAGTGAGGAAGTCTCCCTTGACAGCGTCTAATTTCCAAACTTCACCGCGATACGAAAAATCACTGTTGACCGAATAATAATTCGACCAGTCCTTCGCGGTCATCCCCCAAATAGGGCGATTCAGTGGATCAAACAGTTCGTCTTTGATAGTACGAAGTTTCTCCGCCGACGTGAAGATTGACTCCAAACGGTTGCGTGAAGCGATGTCGTCGATCTTCTCGCGCTTGAATTCCATCACGCGAGAATAGTAACGCTTGTCTTTGGGGGAGAAATATATTCTGCGCCTGAACTCGGCGATGAGATACTCACGCTGTACGACGTGAAAATACTCCGCTACCGACAGGCTCCGTGAAGTGTCATTCATGGTGTTACCGTTTTAGTTTTCCAATTACGTTCCAAGCAAAATCACGAGGACGCTGTAAACGTTCGAACACTTCGCGCGTTTCAGCCTCATTACATTCGTCAATATCCTTCTTGGTCGTGAAAACTATATTTGTTGAAAAGTACTTCTCCAACTCAAACGCATACTTTTTGATTTCTTTGATGGCGTCAAAATCGTATAACAACACCACGGCGCGGACGCCTTTGTGCTGAAGCATGGCGCGTTGGTAGTCGCTGATCTTTTTCCCGAACGTGGCGCAGCATTTCACGTCGTCACATTCGTCAAGGAGCAAACGACGATCGACAGCAATTTTATCGAACACCCCCTCAACCAGTATCACCGTGGCGCCGCGCGTTTGGATGTCATCGTAGCCATACAACATTTTGGCGAAGTCAGCCCCCGTGTCGTTACGCCAACGCAGGGCGTCGGGTGGAACATTTTTCGAAGCGTAGCGGCCTTGAAAAGCCGTGATGACGCCATCGGTAGTGACGGGTATGAGTATGTAGTCGGCGTACCGACGCATCACCCGCGTGCGCCCCAAGGCGTAACGCTTCATAACCGACGGCGTGAGGCCGCGGTCGTGTTCTAAGTACGAATCATGGGTGCAGACTTTATAGCCCACTGGAAGTCGCCGTGGCGGTAGGGCTTCCAACTTAACGTCTTCTGCGGCTTCGATCGTCAAATCGCGGATTTTGGGTATTGAATCACGTTCCTCGATAGTAGCACCGTCGAGTAGGTACAGGCGGTCGAGATGTGAGAGTAGTTTGTAGACGCCACCTTCCTCCCAGCACTTTTTACACTGGAATTGAAGCGTGGCGGGACTGACATAGAAATGCTTCTCTTTCCCGCAAAAGGGGCAAGTCGTAACGTACTCGGTACGGCGTGAATTATAACGGCCACCCGTACCCAGCAACTCGCGGATGTCTATGCCCCACTTATTCGTCATCGTCGATTGACGTATTGCGACGCCCGCGTTTCGACTTCACGGCGTGCTGTTCTTCCTCGATTTCTTCCCACGGCATTTCCAGCGTCCGCTTACGGTCGTAGAAACGCGAATAGGTCATGTTGTTACAAATACGGATGATACCCCCCGACTGGTGTTCACGGGCCTTATCCAAGTACAGACGCATGATTTCTTCCTTGCGTTCGTCGGTGGTGAAATTCATCGTCACGAAACCGTCCATGGGGTGGACTTTGCCCTTGGCCTCGGAAAGGTTGTAACGGGTGATAACGAAGTCAGGGTCGTTTTGTAGTTCCGGCGGAATACCGTTAGCCTGCGTAGCGACGTGAACCACGGCGTTGAACTCCATGGCCATCATCTTGGCCTGCTGGGCCAGTTTCATCTGGCGGAAACGCTCTTCACTCATCGAATAGCTATGACCGTCGCCCAACTCGGCCAATTCGAGGTAGTCCCAAATTATCATGTCCACCTTACCATAGGCGCGTTCGATGTCGTGTACCTCTTGACGCATTTGAGTAACGGTCATGCCGCCAAAGTTCTCGACGGCGATGACGATGATATCGTTCTTCCCTAACTTGGCCACAACGCGCTGCGCCATCTTCAGTTTGTTGTCGGATATGTTACCGACCTTCACGTCCTGATAAACGCCGCCAAGCCACGCCGAGTCATACCGGGCCATGGCCTGCTCACGCGTACCCTCCAACTGAAAGTGAACCACGCGATATCCTTGACGCGCAGCCGCAATACCCAAATGGACCATCGCGAACGACTTACCAGCACCCGATATACCCATCCACAACCACGCTTCGCCTGTTTCAGGGCCGCCGTTAGTACCTCCCAACTTGTAGTCAAGTTCGTCGATACACGTAGCAATGCGGACGCGATAATTCCAGTCGCTGGAACGGCGTTCCAATTGACGGCGGTTGAAGTCGCTAAACACGCGGTCGTACTTGGCATTCTGGATGGTGAAGTGTGATATTTCCTCGGCCGACTTGATGAGGATATTATACGCTTTTTCCTTGTCTCCGACGTTGTAGGCATCAGCGATGCGGTCGTTAGCGTCCAAGAATTTCATTTGGCGGATGTACGCCTCAAGCGACGTTATCAGCGACGGAATATCTTCGTCCGTGACGTCAACGTCGCGTATGTTCTCGATGAGCGTTAGGGCGTGTTCGTCATCCAAGAATTTTTGCTGCAACTGACCGATCGTCGGTACGCGCCCGGTTTTAGAGTGGCGTTCGGTCATGTATTTCCAAACCTTCTTCTCGGCTTCGACTTGAAGGTATGAAAAGCGCAGGTATTGATTAAGTATGTCAAACACCGAGCGTTTGCGTATAGCCGTTGAAAGCAACTCGGTGATTAGGCTTGACGATAATCTATCTTTCAGCATATCCCCTTATTTTGTAGACAAGCGGGTAGTTCTTACCCAGTATTTTCTTACATTGTTCTTTGAACTTACACGTCGCGCACCAAGGGCTTCGGTGATGGTACAGCGTAGTATTAATTATACACCACGCAAATCCCTTATTTTCGCCATAAAAAGCCTCTTTAGCCTTTTCTTCACGATCGATAAGCCTAATTAATAACGCTGGCAGTTCGGATTCGATCTTCAGCGTAGAAACGTCAAAACGACTCTTCAAACCTTTGGCTGTGAAGCGAGTAGCTGACATAGGATAGGTCTTCTCCCACGACTTGATGGCAGCCTTACTGACCATCCAAGTAAGACGTGTGCGACTCAACGCCTTGCGGTCGACGTGTGAGCGTTCACCGTACCGACATTGTAATTGAAATAGGATGAACCGCCGGACGAAGTCTTGGGTGGCCGACGGGTAGCGTTCGACGAAGTGATTCCACGTGTGGATGTCGGTATCGTTCACGCGGAACGTTTGACGCATATCGCAGCCCATTTGGTACAACACGTCGACCAACAGCCTTACAGCGTATCGGTAGAGTGAAGGTTTACTGATAACCAAATTGTCAGCCATCGTTCAAGCGTTTTTAACCAATCATCCACCGCCGTGTCCAATATGCCTATGCCTGACTCGCCGATGGCCTTAACGTAGGTATTTAACCGTGTCGATGAGTGCTCGGAAAAATAGGCGTCGTCGATGTCGATGAAGTCAATGATGGCGGAACGTGATTTAGATTCCGTTGCGCCCAGTACACGGCCTTTTCGCTGGATGGTGTTGGCGTTCTCCAAACCACCATCGACGTTGAATAGAATCTCAACCTGCGGCAGCGTAACGCCTTTTTTGAAGATATTCGACGCCATAAGTACGCCGCCGTCAGTACGCTCCAGAAACTCGTTCTTCACGCGTTCACGCTCTTGATTGTCGGTATCACCGTGGATGAAGGTACACCCGGTGAGTTGAGCGATGTGGCGACCATGATCGACGCTTTGGAACATCACCAGCGTCTTGAAGCCACGTTCGCGGCACATATCAATCACCTTCACGACGATGGCGTCGCGTATTTTGGAGTTAAAGATCAACGCCTTTTGATAGGCGGCATAGGTAGCGGCGCGAGTGAAACGTGCGTCTTGCTCCAAGGCCAACAAGAATACCTTATACTCGGTCAATACGCCGCGTTCACGCAGTGTTTCTTCTTTGATGTGATAAACGACATCACCGCTCCAAGCCTTCAAATGCAAGTTCTCGACGAACGCTTCTGCGCGATACGGCGTGGCCGAAAGGCTCAGCTGATGCGTGAGTTTCTTGCAGGTTTTGTATATCCGCAACTTGGAGGATGATGCGTTATCGTGTATCTCGTCAACGATCAGGAATCGTAACGTTTTGAGGAAATTCTTCAGTTTGTTCTTCTTTCCGGTTTCGGTACACCGCTTGGATAACGTTGCTTGAATAGTTTGAATCATCCCCACGGTGACACGCTTTTCGGTGTCGATACGCCCGGAGCGTATTTCGCCAATTTCGATGCCTCCGTAGGGCTCAAAATAGCGTTTGAAGTCGTCAATAGCTTGTTGGAATAGGGTCTTGCTGTCAACCAGAAACAGAACCTTATTCGACACGGCTTCGGTCGTCAAGAAGATGCGTATACACTCACCAGCAATAACCGTCTTACCGCCACGCGTAGGAACTACAATGATACCCATTCGCCGCCGGAAGAACGCCTCGACGGCCCGGCGCTGGTGGATGTACTTACCCGACAGCCGCTGGTCGATTTTGACGGACCGCGGTAACTTGAAGTCGTAATCCGTCAAGCGGTACTCGCGCCCGGCAGACGTTAGCTTCTTTATCAACGTCGGTAGCATTCCGGCGCGGAAGGTCAACTCACGACGATCGAACATTTGAATCTGGTCGGAGTAGGCAAACGAGCTGGGGTTGTGATACGTCAGCGCCTTGGCCACGATCTGCTTCCCCAAACTGTTTGAGCCAGCGAACGAATATTCAAAAAAGTTGATACGAACTATTTCAATCCTGTAAGTTTCCATACCCATATCCACGCCGTTGAGGGCGGTCTTTGTACTGTTGTACTAACTTTGTAGATGACAAGTCGCTGGGAATAGGCTTCACCACCATCCAATACCCGTGTTTTGAGGAATGGCGAATATACCCCGCTCCGGCCATGTAGTTAAAGTAAGCATTCACCGTAGTCCACGCGCCATAACGGCGGTAGTTCTCGACGTTCTTTTCCAACAATTCGCGGACTGTATATTGCCTTACCAAACTGCCATACGAGCATTTAGACATATGCTCGCGGATGATACTCCACGCCGTCCGGCTCGTCTTTGTGCGTCGCCAAACCATGATTAAATAGCGTTTTTCTGACGAGATACCGACGCGCGGATGAGGTACTCAATTTCTTCGTCGGGGTCAGCGGCAGCGGCTATCTGGCGATGGAGTTCTATGCGCATCAGTTCTTCTTGGCGAAGGCGTTCGCGGTAGAACTCACGCGTTTCGCCAATGACGTGAAGCAAGATCAGCACCACGAAAGGCGACACAAACAGACTCAACACGCACCACCCGGTGGTTGAACGCCCCTTGTTGGTAGCCGATTCAGTCACAAAGACGAAGATAAATACCAGCCAAGCGACGACGATGGCTACAAACATAAACCCGACGAGGTTTTCAATTTCGTGCATACTCATAATCGTTGTGAATTTTAGAAGATACTTTCTTCGTCAACGTAGGTTTCTTTCTTGACGACGTAGCGCATGGCTGGTGTACGCTTCAAGCGCGCATATACGCGGCGGCGTGCTTCGTTGCTGTCTTTAGCACCGCGAACGGTGAACTCCAAAATCTGTTCCAATTCGATGGTCACGCGATGGACCTTATTTTGTGTCTTCTTCATAGTCGGTAGCATTTGCGTAATACATTACGAGGTCTTGAAGGAAATTCAACCGAACATCCTTTTCGCATACAGGCCACCAAAAGGGGGTTTCATAATCAACATCAGCAGGACGCACAAACTTGGGGATGAGATCATTGATGGTGACGCCATGATATCTGTGTCCGTTATTCATAAACACAAGCATCTTGGTATTTAACTTTTGATCGTCAGTTTCAACAAAACCTTCGCGGCGTATAATTCTACAGAACAGCCCACACAATCCACTGTAGTGTTCGCTATTATTTTGCCATTCATCACGTGCCAACACGCACATCTTAAATCTCCATTCGTTTGCAGTCATTTTATCAACAATTTAGTTTCACAATCGCGTTCTCACGCACACACCAGCATTACACTTGCTGGTGGGGGATATAGCGAAGGAGGTTTACCCCCTTTCCCCCTACTGCCAATGTGGCGTCTTGCTGTATGGGTCGCGTGTCGTTGAAGTGGTTTACCCCAGTTATCCCGAACACCGTTGCACGCTTTGGTAACGACATAAACGTTGTAGACCATTAGGCGACGCAAAACACTTCGGAGAGGTACGTGTATAGGCGCGTATAGGAAAACTCGGTGCCAAGAGCAAAATGGGTCTACAAATGCGAAAAAGCCCCGGCTGTTACCGGGGCTCGTTTAGGCTAACATCTGAATCTACCGTTTAGGTGGGTATTTCTTGTTGGAGATATACTTCATCCAACCAAACCAGTGATTCCAGAAATGACGCGAATATTCCGGGTCATCCTGCGTGTACTGGCATTCAGTTTCAAAGCAGATGTTCTTGTACGCCATGTTGTACGGAGGTAGGAAGATTTCGATCAACCAGCACGCCACGTACACGGCATAATACGACGTCAGCCATAGTAACCACCACCACGGATTGTAGTCGTAGATGAGCCACGTTGTGAGGAACAACGCAAAGGAAGTGATCATGATCTGAAGAACCTGATGCCAATGACGACGTTCGTGACGGTAGATAGGCTCCGGGACTTCATGCCCGTGCTTGTCTTCGCGAACGAAGATCATGAACCATAAGGTCATCATCCAGAACTTTCCGACGGGAATGTACTTGTTGAAGATAATCCACATACCTCACGCAATTAGGCGCCAGCCGTGACGTTGATTTCACAGGCCGTTCCTTCGACCGTACCTGTCCCCTGCGCCGTGCCGGTGATGCTGATGGTCTTCAGGAGGTCAGCCTTCAGCGCGTAGGTAGACATGTCGGGCTTGCCCTGAATGTCGTCCCAGTTGACCTGTGCCGAAGTACCGCCGCCCGTACCGGCATCAGCCAGTTTCAGGTCCATGATCTCGAGCAGGTCGTTGACCGTCTCCATGGTGGCGTAGGGAGTGATCTGCAGGCTCTCGCGAATCTTCGCGATAAGGGCCTGAATTTTCTCGGTGTTTGCCATAATAAATTGTTGTTAAAAAATGTTGATAATAAAAGGTTTAATTCTTTGGGAATCCCGCTTTGGTAGTACCACCGTAGAGGCCGACAGTTTTGGCCGTGTCCCACGTAGCAATAACGAGGTTGTCGGTCAACTGTATAACCTTCAACTGTCGTGAGTCTTGGGATGCTGGCGGCAGCCCCGGCGCGTTCGTGGTGAAGGTCACGGTCTTTTGACGTTGCAGGCCTGTGTAGTTAGGGTCCGACGTCACCTCGACCGAGGTCGATCCGGGGAGTTTGGCAGGATCGAACGACACATAGAACTTGTCGCCTGAACCGTCATCCCAAACAATGGTTGTCTTTTGAATAGCCATACGGTGTTTAATTGTTCCCGGAGGGAGGTCACCCCCGCCTCCGGGATGATAGGGTGATAAAACGTTACGATACCGTGAACGTGGTGTTGGTCGTCACGTTGATCGTTACGCTCGAACCGTCCTGCGGAACGTTGACCGAAGTCTTGTCGATTTCCAGGTAGGGGTCGCCGGCAGCCTGCTTCAGCGTGATGGTAGCGCTCTTAGTACCCTTGGTCGTGGCGGTGATTTGCTGGGTACGCTCCGAGATGGTAGTGTTCTCGGCTGCGTCCAGCGTCAGGATGAATGCGAATTTCTTCGTGGCACCGGGGTCGCCCTTGATGTCTGCGCCCGACGTAGCGGCGGCTCCGTTAGCCTGATAGGCGATAGCCGAAACGTCGGCGGCGATGATATCACCAGCGCCCTTAGCGAACGTGATGGCGGCGGCGTTCGACATACCGTCCAGAACTACCGTTCCTCCTTCTTTCGGCACCGATGCCTCAGCACCGTCGTCGAACGACACGAACTCAGCAGCAGCCTGCAGGATGGCGGAGAACGTCTTGTTGGGGGTCACACCAGGCGCGGTAATCGTAAAATTGTCCGTCTGGTTTACACGGTTGCCAAGATTGGCAACCTTAGCTTTCAGCGTCAACTCGGTATCGCCCGAGCCTGAACCCGGGGTACAGATGACGTAGCTTTTTGATACTTCAGCCATAGCTTTTTTTTTTGAGATGAATTATTCTACAGAAAATTCTGTATTCGTAAATATCATGTTCTTGCTCTCTTCAGCGGGATTCTGGCTTACGTACACCACCAGTTTCTCGATTTCAAGATATGGCAAAGAACTCCGGTCATACAACACTTCGCCATTAAGGACAACGCGCTGAACGGTTGGATCGGGTTGTCCTTCGGTAAAGGGCCAGATGACCTGACCGTTGAAGAGAACGCGGCGTATGGCCTCGCCGGACAGCAAACGCCGCCCGTTGAGTACCATATCCGCTATCTTTCTATTGGCCATCGGTTTCCGGTTTTACCTCGATGTACAAAATGTTGTCTTGTTTAGAGGGAGCGTTTTCGGTGATTTCTACACCGCGAACTGTAACTGAACGAACGGTTTTGGCATTAATCGCACTCTGAAACTCTTGTTCATCTTCGTCAAAGACCTGTGCAGTCCGCGCCAACTTTCCGTCAGCTGCCTTGCAGTGAAGGAGTCCATAGATATTAATCTCTGCCATGACCCTTACGCAATTACACCGGTAAACGTACCCTCCGCAAACGGACTTGCGCTGCGGTAGCATTTATAGTCGCCCTTTCCGTCAACGGCAACCGTTACGGGAGCGGCCATCGGTACGTCGAAGCCTCCCGACTTTACGCTGTTGATGGTCATCGTTGAAGGTACACACAGCCAGAGGTATTCGTTGGCACCAACCTCGACTGTTACGTTGCCGGCGGGCGAAGACTTGATGGGCTGCTTGGTCAGCGCCAGTACGTCAGCCGAAGCCAAAGCGTCCTTGGCCGACGCGCCAAAGTACATCGGATAGTAAGCATTCACCGTCACCGAAGCCGTTTTGGTAATACCCTTGATGACTGCAGTCATGGAGTAGGCTTGGGTGTCGGAAACGTTATCGCCGATAGTCTTGAGGGTCTTATCGGTGGTGAGAACCGTAGACCCCTTCTTGACCTCGATGGAATCAGGCGTGACTTCCTGATTGTTGAACTTCGTAGACCAGTTCAGCGTCACGGCAGTTTCGACACCCTTTTCGAACGAAGCCGGAGTGCGACTCATCGTAAGGGCCGTATACTGCGTGAACAGGATTTGGTTGATTTCATCGACGTCGGCTTGAGAAGCAGCGCCAATATTCTCGCGTGCTTGGAGTTTTTCAGCGTCTTGAAGCGTTTGAGCCTTGTCGTAGAGAACCGCACCTGTTCCGGCGGCAAACAAGTTGGAGTGGTTCAAGCGCGTAAGCGCCGTGGGTACAATCTCACTTCCGCTTTCGTCGATCGTGATTTCATACTCGGCAACATCGCCATTAGCGCGTATCGCGGTGAACTTTTTGCCGTTTTCGGTGCTGGCCCATGAAATGACTGCGCTGAATACCCGGCCTGCATCTTCAGGATCGCTGTTAAGCGTGTAAAACCAGAACACTTGGTTCGTGAGTTCAGTGCCCATGGTGTTTTGGAATTTGATCAACCTCACCAAGAAGTTGTACATGTCGCTGTTTTCGGCGAGATCGTACTGCGAAAGATCGTCGCCACCCGTACCTGCGATCATCGGCACCAGCGCCTCCATCATCGGCATTACGAAACTTTGCGAAAGCGTCTCGAGCATTTCCTCGTCAGCGGCACCGATGTTCGTTCGCGCTTGCGTTTTCTGCGCAATCGAGAGCGTTTGCGCCTGGCTGAAAAGTACAGCGCCTTGGGGTATGAATACATTCGCGGTGCGCAAGCGATTGAGTGCCGTAGGGACGCCTGTTTCGCCGCCGACAATTTGGTACTCTGAAACACTACCGTCGGGTCGCATCGCAATGAAGGTCATCTCTTCGTTGCTCCAAGAAACCACCGTACCGAATTGCTGCGTGAGGCTGCTGCCCGAGGTGTCGTCCGAGTAGAACCAGAATACCGGATTAGTTTCGTCAATCGTACCCATGAACGAGATAAGGCGTACCAAGAACCCATACATCGGTGAATCGTCAGCGATATCGTACTGCGACAAATCATCACCACCCACCCCCACGTATGTCGGTGCCACTACCTGCAAAAGACCGTCAACGGTTTCAGCATCAATAGCACCGATATTGCTTCTGGCGATAGACTTTTCCTGAGGGGTGAGTGTTTGACGTTCGTATTTCACTGCCACCTGGTCTTTTATGTCTGTCGCCGCTAAAGTAGAAAGTCTTTTGCTGGATATCGTCAGCGTGGTGCGGCGGAACGAAAAGTTGGTGTTAAAAGAAAAGAAGTCAATAGTCAAAGGCGTTATGATGGCTTTCGTGAAGATGAATCCAGCCTGATCGCCATCAATGGGAATGATTGCCGTGGCGTTTTGGATAGCGGCGAAATCCTCGTCCGACAGCACAGTGCCGAACAACGCGCTGGGAATTTTGACGATGTTCAGACCAGCGTTCGCCAGTACTTGGTTTTGCTGCTCGGCGGTAAGCGTTTGCTCTTGGTCGAACACCAGCGCGTTGTTTTCACCGCCGCTCCCGCCGAAGGAAGCCCACGCGCCGTCAATCCACATCGAGGGGTCGTAAACGACCGGGTCGCTACCTTCACGTTTGACGAGATAAATCTTATCAGCCACGCCCGTCACCGGAAGCGACTCCACAACTTCACTCGAAGTGGCGTGTTGAAGCGATTCGGGCAGCAGGTCAATCGGCAATTTGCCGTCCACCAGCTGGGGTGTCGCCTTGTTGATGTCGGATTGGAACTTCTGCAGTTCCTCGTCCCAGATTTGGCCTGTGAACGCGAGTTTGCCGTCGGCGGTCTTCGCGAAAAGCAAGCCATAGATGTTAATGTATTCTCCCATGGTACTTTGAAATTATGATATAACACCGATGAAGTCGCCCACCGCAAACTGGTTGACACTTCGGTAGCAATTGTAATTGTTTCCTTCAACCGTTACCTCCGCCGCAGGCTTCATAGGTACGCCGAAACCACTCGACGAAACGCCGCGGATGGTCATGGGAGCAGGTACGCAAATCCACAAATAAGCCACATCGTCAAACATGACCTCAATGTCACCCGTCACGCTGCCTTCGATTTCGCGCGCCGTGAGAGCCAATACGTCGGCTTCTGCGAGAGCGGCTTCCGGCGTGGCGCCGTAGTACATAGTAACACTCGCCTCCACGGGAATGGAAACGGTATTTTCAACCCCTTTAATCACCGCTGATACGGTATATACCGCTTCGTCGCTGATGCGGTCAACAACGCTCTTAAGTGCCACATTGGTCGTCAGAACGGTGCTACCGCGTTTAACCGTAAGCGAATCGGGCGTGACCTCTTCGCCGTCGTATTTGGTAGACCAGCTGACGGTGATGTCCGTAGGTACACCCGTCGTTATGCTTGTAGGAACAGCCACTGCCGTCAGCGTAGTCTTTGAACCGAACAAAGCCTCTTCGATGACATTGAGCCGGAGGTTGGTGTCGGTTTTATACTGGTCGAAAATCTCGGCGGAAATCAACCCCAGCATTTCAGCCGTCAGGTCGCCCTTGACGGTGACGCCGTTGATAGACGGAAGGTTCAGGAGTTCGTTGTAATCGTTCGTGCCACCCCCACCGCTGTAGATCACCGGGATCATCACAGCCTGTACCTGCCAGTAGTTCGTATTCCAGAACAACGTTACGAAGGCTATATGATCGGCATCGGTCGTTACGACGATGGGGTTCAACTGAGCATCGACGAAGTTATTGTATGTTACGATGGCATTAACGCCAACCTGCGAAAGGTATGCCACGCGGGCCGAGGGGGGTTCGATAGGAACAGTCGCAGCGTCGGCAATACCGACGATCGACGTACTCATCGCAGTTTCCAGCTGTTGAACGTAGTCCAACAAAGCCAGTTCGTAGTTCTGCTGATTGGGGACCTCGACCTTGGTTCCTTCAGGCCGCTCTTCGAGAGTCTGCAGAATGAGTTTTCGAACTTCGTTATAGGAAAGTGGCATGGTTATGAATATTCTTGTTCGTTGTATTCGTCGCTGTATTCGCGGTTGTCTACAAGGTTATAATTGATGACAAGCGAAATTCGTTCGAGAGTTTCTTCTTTGACTTTTGCGTCGTATTCTTCAAACAACTGCTCGCAATCTTTGTGAGCAGTTTCTTTGATTGTACGCTTGATCCAAAGCCCGATACACTTATCGGGGTTCAGCGTATCAGCCAACAACAACGTGTTATTGATAGCGTTACGGAAGTCGCCGTCAAACTCCAAGCGGATGCGACCATCCTCTTCGCCCATCACGCTGACGGGGAAGGGGTCGATGGCTTCGAAGTCTTGACGCTCAATGCGGAAGACTTTTTCGCTCACGTAAACCACCTGCCATACCGAACTTCCGGCGAACGCCGCAGCGACGGCGTCGAACGTTCCCTTGTAATCGGCAGTTTTAGGCGATTTGACGAGAATATTGAACGGTTCCAGTACAAACTCTTCACCGAGGGCCGCGGGCGAAGCTATGGTCACCTGTACGCCCGCACGCCGGAAGTCGGCGTTGTAGAACGTTGCGCCGATAGGCAGCGAATAGCGGCTGCGCAGTGATTCCATTTGAAGGTACTTCACCGCCACGGCGGCTATCTCAAACTGGCAAACGTCGTCATCGGCACCAACGATCTTAATCTCGACATCGGCCGCTGGTTGGTCGCTCTTGTTTATGAGGGCGAACGCCATACATTCCGTCGGGCGGTTCTGAAGCGTGAGCAGCGATACCTGATCGAACAGTACGTTCAATGCGGCGTTCGGTACGGGGGTTGAACTCACGTAACCGCCCAAACTCATACGCGGATCGTTTTGAGGCGCGTCGGGTGACGTCATGAGTGAGTTCGGCGCGCCTGTTAAATAAAGCATCATATGGTTACTGTCAAAACCGAGTTCAACAAGAATTTAGACATTCCGTCGATAAGGTCCTTATAACCCGATTGAGGGAAGGTCTTGAAGGCAGTTGCGGAACGCCCGTCGATATCGCGATAGCGCAGCGCGAGAGAGGTTTGGCCGCTGTTGAGCGGTACGAAGATATTGGCTTGAACGTCCGTAACCGGGAAGCGGGCCGTGGTACGGACACCGCCCCAAGTAGTCGCCCCGCCGTCCAAAGCCACGAGTTGGTATTCGATATCGGCCACTGTAGGTACGATAACGAAGTCGTCCCTCTCACCGAGGGCGATATCGCCACTCCATGAAGCCAGCGTAAGGGTAGTGTTGGTGTTATCCACGATTCTCACGCCCTTGCCGGTAGCGCGGTTGAACAGCGTCCATCCGGCAAACACCGACGACGGGATAGTTCCCCCCGCGCTCGATACCGTACCAAGAACGTTGTTGTTACCCTCCAAAATACGGAACTGGAGGTCTGACGACCGGATTTCGAAGCCTGTAATAGTGTAGCCGTTCTCGACGGCGATACGCAGCATATTGCCGTAACGTTCCACGTTGAGTACGCTGACGATATTGAAAGAGGCCGCGGCTATTTCCTCCGTCGGCTCCACATTGAACGTACACGAGTTACGCATATCGACAATCGACATCTCGCCGTTTTCCCAGTTCAGCTGGGCGATGATGAATTCTTCGCCTGCCTGTATTTCGGGAACCGTATCCGACTGTACCATCCGTACCTGGAACGAGTCGTATTCGTAGATAAGTTCGTTGGCCGATGACGGCACGAAGCCCGGCGTGAACGCCCCCACCACGCCATAGCGGAGGTTGCTTTCAGCCACGGCCGGAGCGGCAATAACGGCCGACGTGTCGGAGACCACGTTGATAACCTCGTAGTTGAGGATGTTCTTGGTAGAGTCGATGAACTTGACAGCGTTAGGGAAATTATCGCCACCACGAAGAACCTTTGTGAATTCGGTTCCGACGCCTGTGAGGGTGCCGTCGGTAGTGACGGAAACCGTTCCGGCCTCGTAGTTGGTTACGGCGCGTGAAAGGATGATCCACGTCTTGGTTTCGGATTGAATGGCCTGCAGCGTTACGGCTTCACGGCTGATGATACGGTCGAAGTCCTTAGTCCACGCCACGCCTGGCGCAATCGAGACAACGTCCGCCTCGCCAGTGGCCGTGATTTCAAAAGCGTTGTTGTCGTAATCGCGAGCGATTCCGAAATTTTTTACCATGGACTTAAACACCGCCTTGTAACCCTCATCCACCATCAGGCGGCGAAAGTTCTCCAATTCGGCTACCTCCAGAAAGAGGTTCGGTGACAGTTTCAGTTTCGACATATCTATTCAACTTTTATGACGTTAGTGTTGGTCTTCAGGTCCACAAGACCGCTATCGCCGTTTGTGTTTATGATAATTGAATTTGGCGTCAACACCAGATACGGCGCGAATTCCGACGGCGTAGTGGACGTATTAACGGGCGTCGTACCGTAAACGAATACGGGCTGGAATCCGTACGGAATCAAGTACTTGTTCACGATTTGCTCCAACTGGGCCTGAGACATCGTGTTGTTGTTATTCTTCAAGAAGATGTAGAATAACCGCTGTGACTGGATGAAGCCGTTAGAACGGGCATCGACGCGGAGCGTTTCCTTCAACGGAAGGATATTGCGGCCGTACACCAGCGGGCGTATCTTGTAGTCCCATATGTAGAGCGTGGCCGTGGCGTCGTCGCCGCCGAGTTGAATCTTCGGAAGAATGTACTCGACAGAATAGTTGTTGTAACACAACTGGGTCCCCAGGTGCGGAGCGATGTTAAGGCCTGGGGCGTTGATGGTGACAGGCTTCGTACTGTAAGCATGGATAATACCGCGGACGTGATACCACGTGTTGGCCTTTAGGGTGGAAAGGGGTAGTTCGTTGGCGAAATAGTCCGTTACCTGTGTAGAATCCAGGCGGGCGAAACCGCCAGCGATTACCGTCTTGAAGATGTTGAAACCCTCGGTGCCGAAATTCAGCGTGCCTTTACCATCGCTCTTCATCCAGAACGACACCTCGTACGAAAGGTTGCAGTCGGCACGGTACACACGGTCGTCCACCGGAGTAGTGACGTCGCTGCGGCCTAACCCGCCGCTGCCGGTAATCTTCAGGCAAACCTTGTTCTTGTAAACCGGGGTTTTCTTCTCGCGGTCGTAACCTACTATGTACTGGTCGGCTATTTCCTCAATAGCGACGTTACCCGTAGTAACAAAGTCGTCTAACGACTCGAAGTCGGGCGACGTTTCACGAGTTTTATTCAGCTGGTTAGAATCACCCACGCCGCGATACAGTGGTGATGATTGCCCCAGGCACCACCCCATCTTCGAGGCGGGCAGGTTGTCGGTCAGCAACTCGTCGCTATCCTCAATGCCGAACAGCCGTACAAATTCGCCGTTGTAGGGGCGGCCGTCGCCCTTACGAGCGAATACCATCGACGTACCGCGTTTGCGGATTTCGTCGTAGTAGTGTGAGGCCAGATACTGGAGTTCTTCTAACGTGACGCTCTTTTCGTCGAAATACAATCCTATCTGGCGAACGTACTCCCGCAGTAGGTCGAAGTCGTTGTAGATGTTTTCGAACCGTTTGGCGAACGATACCATCATAGCGAAGAAACGCCCCACGGTCGAGAACAACGACACGTAATCACGGTCTTCGTCGTAGTTACGGTCGGCGCCACGTGTAACGTATTGCGCCATCACGCCGCGGTAGTATAATTTCTTGAACAGGTTACGTTCGATGCGCTTAGTCTGTTCCGACGACGCCACGGAAGCGAATATCGACTCGTCGATGGTAGGAGCCACAAACTGAATAGGCTCCACCGTGCCTGTAAACATAACGGACTTGAACTCGATAGGAGCATCGCCGCCTTGGCGTATGTACTGTATCGAGACCATCATCGTACCGTCGGCCGTGATGGGGTCCAGTGCTTTTAAGGCCTCGTTGGTAAGTTCTGCCCACTCGGTCCAGAAAATACCGTCAGCCGACACCTGGAACAACCGCACGACATCCGTAGGAGCGCCACCCGTTAGGTCGTCAACAAACTCCGTCAACGACACACGGCCCGATATATCGCACGTAATCGCCACCAACAGCTGGTCGCCCACAGCGGCCATCACGTTGCTAAGTTCGGGGTCCTCGGTGCGGTCGTACACCAGGTCGGCTCCGTCGCGGCGATACTTTGTTTTTTCGCCATCCGTAACCGTCAACAGCAACCGCCCGTCGCTCGTAAGCGAAGCATCAGCGGGCGGCTTGTCCAGGCTTATCATCAGGTCGCCCTGAACGCCTTTCGTATTGTTGATGGTCTTAGGTCCCTGGAGAATCTCTGCCTCGTAGATTTCAGGCAGTTTACCCGCGGCCTCGGCCATAATCGTCACCTCGTTCGATGGCGAGATAACGACCTTGCTGCGTATGGAGGTAGTGAGATTCATATCAGATGGACATTAACACGGTTGCTTGGTAGTTTGCGTCTTCGACGTTAGGGTAGAATACCTCAGAAAGAACGCCGTTGTTGTCGATAATCACGTTGCCGTCCAAGTCACGCATCACGAAACTGCGTATGCGCGGTAACGTGTATTCGGGGACGTTGATGTCGTAGCTGGGGTTGAAATGCGTATCGGGAACGTAGCGCACGCCCTCGACGTTCTTGACGACGTACAACATATCCTCCCACTCCACCTTGTCGCCCGGCTCCCAGAAGCGGTAGTCGAACAGTTTGTTCATTTGGAGTTGAATCTGGGTACGGACGTCGTCGGTATTGTAGGCCAGGTCGATATCAACGCGGAAGTCCACGTTAACGAACAGCCAGTTGACGTTACGCAGGTTGATAGCCGGGTAACGTGCTCCGGCGATAGAAACGCGCAGCAGGTCAGTGAGGCACAAATACTCCTCAGCGCGGGAATACATTTCGTCAAACTCCTCCTGGGTAAAGTTCTGGCCGTTGACCGAAACAACCGTGAGATTGATGCGGCTTTCAGCGGCCGACCCGGTGGTCTGCGTTTCGCCATACCCGCCTTTCAATATCCGCAACACCCGCGGGTTGATTTTCATCAGCACTTGCTCCAACTGCGCGAGCGTGTTCATCGCCAGTTGATTGACGCTTTCTTTGATACGGATACGGAACGTTTCGTCGTCTTCCTGGTCGCGGCCACCCGTGGCCTGGTATTCGTTGGTACAACTCTGGTGTCCGGGAGGCGTAGGGTTGACCCGGTTCAACGACAGCGGCGGAACGTTAGTAGTGGCACCGGACTTCGTACAGCGAACGGGGATATACGCCAGACGCGAATTTACAACCACGGTGCCTGTATCGTCAACGCCGCCAATGGTAACGTCTTCTGTCGAAACAAACGTCAACCCCGTTGTCGAGGTAAACATCGTGCCCGCCTGGTAGAACGTTCCAGGGTCGCCAATCACGCGGACGTAGGTAGTAGCCGGAGCCGCTCCGAAACGCGGCGCCACGCCCCGTAACGCAGCCAGCGCGTCGAGGTATTCCCCGGCGGCGGTATCCGGGAAGATGTGCCCCTCGATAACCGCCTGATTCACCATAATCTTCTGGCCGATCTTGGAATCGGCATAGGCTATGGCGTTCAAAACCGACTCGGCCGATACATCGGATATCTTGTCGGTTTTGTTCAGGAGTATTTCCAGCCACATCTGCTTCAACTCCTCGATGGACGTTATCTGCGTTATCATAGTTTTACTTTTTTGGTCACCTTATCGTTGTACTTTGTCTTAATTTCCAGCGTACAAACCAACGAATCCTGGTTCTGTTCAATAGCCGTCATATCGACCGACTCAAACAGGTCGTCCTGAAGGAACGTGTCCACCATCTGGCGGCGAACCGTAGGTAAGGCCAGCTGAGCTGCGGTAACTCCGGCCGTCAGGTTAGGGTCAACCCCCAGCAGCGGGTTGTCGGGAACGGTGCCGCGGTTCATGCCCATGAGTATCATCACCTTTTGGTCGATGTTGTCCTTGTATTTAACGATTTTCAGGTCGCCTATACGCCGGGCCGAGGTAACGGTCGTTTCGTCGCCAGAACGTCGGAAAACGGCCTTTGTTGCCACTTCCTCTTCTACCTCGATAGTAATCTTCCGGGCGATGTCCTTACCATAGACCTGTTCGCCGACCGGAGGTTCGAGAATAGTCTTCACTGCCGCCGGGGTTATGTTATTCACCATGGCGGTTACGGGCTTCAACTCGTCGATTTCCCACTGGTCCTCTTCCAGGTCGTTATCCATCATCAGTTGCTCCCATGAAACGCGATCCATACCGTTGGACTGGATAGCCTCAGACAGGTCCTCCATCGTGCGCTGTGCACCGATAGTGGATTCCACCTGAATGACGGGCTTGTAGTTACGGGCTGTAAGCGTAGTGCGGCGGAACTTAGGTAGCTTCGTAACCTTTTCCACCTGGACGACCAGGTTGTCTATCCACTCCATCAGTAACCAGTAGCCGCAGTTGTCGAAACGGTTATCGTAGTTCTTGAACTGAGCCTGGAGTTCGCGGCAATCATCGAGCAGTTTCTGGAGACGGCGCAAGCGGTCGTGGTCGACGCTTTCGCTGAGTCCGGAGAAATATTGGTTGATGGACGAATAGTCGTTATCAAAGAAGTCCTGATAACGTTCCAGAAAATCCGTCAAGCGGTATTTCGTGACGTTAGAAAAGCGGATTATGTATTCGGGAATCAACATGGCTAAAACATATTCATGACGCCGCACGTCAACAGGTCGCTAACCTGCCCCAGTACCCGCGTTACACTTCTACTCAACGATTGATTCATGACCTGTCCCAGGAAGTCGTTTACCGACTTGATGGTAGTATAGGCCGCCACGGCGCGTAATTCGATGGAGTAATTCCAAATCATGTTGTTATTCTCGTCCATCGAATAGTTATCCTGGATGACCTCGACGTAATATGCCGTGTTGAAGGCGTGGTTGGTAAACACCAGCCGATAGGGCTTGCCGTTAGGGTCCAATTTGGTGGCCGCCGTGAGGATTTTCTGCATCATCTTGGTAAGGCCGTACCCTGTTTTGGCTATCATCGCGCGATTATCACCTACACCTGCCGCTCCGGTGAACATACCAATATTGAAGAACGGTATCGACGCGCCATCTTCGGCCGTGTCTTTGAACTGCTGTTGGCCGAACGAAATACGTAACTTACGACCGAACGTCCCGCGCAGTGAAATATCGACCGGGTTAAACGACGGATTAATCATCGACACTACCACGTTGTTGGTTTTGGTGATAGTAGTAAGCGAGGTCCGGCTTTCGGTGATGTTACTGGGCATTACAGGCAAATTCATGAAAGCCGCCGTTTCACCGCTCGAACGAAGCAACTCCAACGTACACATGTAGTACTCATAGTCGTCGGGTGCAACGGCGTGTACCAACCCACGCCCCATCGTAACGAGCGCGTCGCTCGCCGCGGTGGCGAAGTCGCCTTTGGCTTTATTCAGAACTGTTCCTGCTATGGTAGGCATCGTCGTAAATTTACATCAATTATACTTGTTACAAGGGCAGCGCCGACAACGCTTTGTCGGCCGAATTCAGTAGTTGCGCCGCGGCGGTTACTGGAGCAGGTAGCGGTAACATGAAACCGCCAACGATTCGTATCACCTGTTGTACTGCGGCATTGCCGGTAGCGACGGTGGCCTTAGCTGTAGCCGCACCCGACTTGGCAGAAGCGATAACGCCCGCTGAAGCTACACCCGCCATAGGGTCAGCACACACGGCCTGAACAGCCAGCGTGGTGCAAGCGTCGATGGCGTTCTGAGCAGAGGTTTCGGCTGCCGTGAGCCACGTTTCGGCTTCGTCTATCTTCTGTTGTATGGCTTCACCCACGGCCGACCGCATCTCTTCGACGTAGGCTTCTGCCTGGTCGGTAGGTAGCGTGTCGATGTATTTCTTACACGTAGCACGAATAACCATCTTGGGGTCGATTCCTAACTTTCCCATGGCGTTAATGTGATAATTTCTTGTCCTCCATCTTCGGCATTTCGCTGGCCATCCAGCTGGAAAGATTCGAACCCGACGAAGCAATCAGCAGGTCCTTTTGCAGAGCCTTTACCAGCGATTCGATTTGTGCGATATTCACCACACCGCGGTTCTCCCCGCCGTTGAACGAAGCCTTGTTACCCTTTACGGTGAAAGTGGATTTACCGTTCTTGGTCTTGTATGAAAGGGAGTCGCCATCCAGCGTAACCTCAACTCCCTCTTCTGTATCAACGCCGTCGATAATACTGGCGATTATTTTCTGAGCGCTGGCGACCTGTACAAGCTTCGCTCCGGTAACGTTTATTTCAGCATCGGAAGATACGTTTACTTTGGAATCTCCGTTTGGTGATGTTACTTTGATATTTAACTCGCCAGGTGTCTCTGCTGAACCGGAAACCATAACGTCGATTTCGCTGTTGGAAGCGTCCAGAATAAATTCAACAACCGAATCGCCAATTTGCTTTCGAAAACGGCGCTGACCAATTTGTTGTTGGTCTAACTCCGAAAGATTTAGATAATTAACTACAACAGGCCACTGTTGTAAATCATCAACCACCCAAATTACGGGCGTACCAAAAGACTCGGTATCAGGCGGAAATTCCACCATTTGTAAAACCTCCGGAGCGATAGGTACATTCTGGTATATGGAACGGCCTGGACCGCCCTGTATAGTGACGGTACAAGTCCGCAAGCAGTTTTCTATGTAGGTTTGTCGGTCTACATCAGACAGCGGTAAAACGATATATCCTATGCCGGCCGTGGCATACAACGGCGTCTTTTGTGGCGTTTGTGCATTAACCCTCATCTATTTCCTCCTCTGTCATATAAAGGTTTGTCCGTGTTTCCAGAACTTGTTTCTTGCTCCAAAAATAGTCCAATACCTCTTTACGAATTTTGAAATTAGCAACGAATTTGAACAACTCGTTTGGATAACCTTTAGAATCGGTAGTGCCGATATCTTTCCAAGCCGTTTGGTCGCCAAAATCAACGATATCGAAATAACTATATGGTAAATTTTTGTCATATTCTCCATTACGCCAAGCGCTATTGATATTACGCACAAACATACCGTGAGAAACCTGAAGCGATGTCGTTCGTTGAATACTCTCACCAACGCTCTTGAATGTATTTGAAACCTGCTCGACGTAGTAAAGTTCTCCGGTAGGTACAAAATACACCCACGAACCGCGTTTTATACGGCGGTCGCCGTAAAGCGTTATCGTTCCCTGACGCGTGAAAGGCACATAAATAGTACTTTCTATTAAGTATTTGAGGTCTAATAGACAACGATAGTGTGAACGAAGAACGTTCGCTTTCGTAACATCAGCGATTTCCTTATCCTGATTATGAATAGCGGATTTTCCGTCGGCTATCAGATTCACATAGTTGCTTTGGACGTTACAAACGCGGGAGCCAAACAGCGCCGCCATCTCCGGGAAGAATACGGCTGGTATTTGCCCGATGTCGTCGTCGTTATTGAAGCCGACTCGTGCGCCTAACCGATACCAAGAATATGCCGTGTTAACACTCCACGTCAACGACGTATTCAGTACCTTGTTGGGATGTATCGACAAATAGCCGTTGTTACTATACAGGGCGTCGGCGTAAGCGTCACGAACTGCTGCAGCATCGAATGGCGGCCGACGGGCAATAAAGTAATACTGGTCACCCCAGGTATCGCCCATAAACTCAACAAACGGTTTCTGGCAAACCTTGTTAAACCAGTTCAAAAGTGAACCCGTGGAGTTTGTGATTGTAGCATCGAACACTTGCCGAAACGCTACATTATCATCAACGATTATCTTTATTATCTGCCAAATGCCCGGTAAAAAGTCACTGGTGGCTGTGGCGTTTTTAGGTTCTGTAACCTCTATTTTTACGGGTTCCGTTTTGTTGTTAGAATACGGTAATTTAAGTTCTGGCGGAACTCTCAATTCTGAACGCCAAAGATATTTCATCCGCCATTCGGCGTTTGTAATAAAGTCTTCGTTGTCTTGTTCAGGGCGGTAGGCAAACTTAGCAGAAAAAGGCCAACTGTAAGGTGCCACCTGTAGGTCGTATGCAGATTGATATTTCTTGTCGTTTTCGGAGAGTGCAAAGCTACATTGGCTCATAAACTGTGCAGGCATAAGCCACTTCCCACTGCCAGCTAAACCTATTTGAATATGAAGATGCGGTCCTGTGGAATACCCAGTATTTCCCGTTGTAGCGATAGGGGTTTTGGCTTTAAGCCATTCACCTTTCTTCACGTTGGCATAAACCTCATTAAGGTGCATGAGCCATACCTCTATATAATCGCCATTTTGTATTGACTGTTCGGCTATGCGATGGCGAAATAACTTTTGGCCAAGCGCAAATCCCTTACCGACGTAACTGCTACCCATCCCGCCGTTATTAGGAAACTGGGCAGGGAACAAAAGTCGTAGATAGATACCTTCGGGTTTTTTCTTGTTGGTATTCACTTCAGCTACAAGGCAATATTCGGGAGCCTGCAATACCGTTCCAACTGGTAATGCAAAATCCAGGCCGCGGTGGTAGCTAATCTTTACCTTATCGCCAATTTGGAGTTTGCGGTTTCCCTGCACACACGAAACGATGATAGGTCGCTGTTCCGTGCCATACCCTTGTATCCAATCCTTTTTCCAAATAGGAAATACTGCCAAATCAGTTGCCATCGTTTACGACCTTTTTCTCGGATGATTCCGGAGTTGTTTTGTAATCAGTAATCGTACTGCGTGCGTCACCCCATTCTTTGAACACGTCATTAGGGGCAATAGCAATATTCGCCAGCCGTAAAATAGTTTTCTTTAATACGCTTTCAACCGTCCAGTAAAACTGTTGGAAAGGCATAATATAACCGCTATTAGCGCGCACCCGGTCCACCGCCTTAGTTATGTTTAGTAAGTCGTTGTTTCGGTCTCCAAATCGCATATTTTGGACTCCGGCGACGTTAGGGAACATGGTTTCAGCATCGGCCTGTACACTAACCGAATAAAAGTATGAACCGTCATCAATCAAAAGTTTCATCAAATCACGGCCCGATACCTGTATGCCGATAATATTACCGGCAGCGTCGGTATTGGTTGTGACGTTATCGACAAGTGCTATCATGTCCCATACGCCTCCAGCGAGTTTAACCTCATCGCCGCGCTCGTTATCCTCTTCCATATCGAGACGCTCGAAACGTAGAAACAAGACGTCGTTTGGTGAAATTAACCAATCGAAATAGTTAAACTCATAAAAGTTGCCCTGGCGAAACGTCGCCTTGTAATAATCATCGGTAGCGGCTTCAAGTTGGCTCAGCGTTTCTTGATTCCCGTTGGCGTTTTTAACGAGTAATTTGGCCGGGTCAGCGGGGATAAATGGTAGCGACAATGAGAAATTACCGCCCGTCTCCGTCACGTTAATAGTCATGTAACTTACATAACGCGATATATCGACTATGGCCTGGGGGTTATTGGCTTCTGAATGCATGAATTCCTTGACCTTAAACCAACCAGCGACGCGAACGTTTGGCGCCATTTTGACGTAGTTATATGTAACGGCATTGGCGACGTATCCTGAATTTTCAGTTATCTCCTTTAAGCGTTCATCGCTCCACGCCTTGTAGTCGGTAACGTCACTAACGATATTGGTGGCATATATCACGTTATCGGGAGTCACGTTATCGTAGTAAACACGAATGACACAGAAACGCGGTAGTGTCATGGTGTATTCCAGGTCATTTGGGGTCAACGAACTGGCGGCTCCGCTCTTGCCTTTCAGAGTGGCATATTGTATCTTATCCATCAACGACATGGCGTTGAAGATGGAGACGATATTATCTTTGAAAAGTTGTTCTGGGGTAATGCCCGTTATCTTGTAAAAGGCATGAAAATCCGTTATCGTCTTGACTCGCTTTTGGTCATGGACAATATCGACATAGGTTTTTTTCGTGTTCGAAGCCATCACCACTCGCCTTTATAAACGTCATTACTGTCGGTCATATAGTCACGCGATACTTTAGCTAAAATTCCGGTGAAGAACTCTTTCATGCTGTCTTGAATTTCACCCGCCAAAGTGCGCAAACCAGCCATGTCGGTTACGTTTTGGGCTTGTCGATGTGCCGCTTTTTCAGTGAGAGTCTCCTCACCCAAAACTCCTGAAGGACGAGCACGTTGAGCGGCAACCGACTTACGATATTCGGCAGCGGTACGCCCTGAAGCCAAACCAGGAAGAATTTGTTGTAACTGCTCGAGAGGTATATTACCAAAGTTCTCGAGCATGTACTGATTTATGCCCGGGTTGTTAAATAACTCGTCCCATGTGGCTTCTTCCGGGTTTAGGCCGCCTTGCTGTGCCAACTGCTGAATAACCGCGGTATTAAGTTCAACCTCGCTTAGACCAAACGACTGTGGGCTTTTAGGAGCCCAGCGTAATGTGCTGAACGACATCTTGTCAAGTCCTAAACGCTTACCAACGTCAGACTGTTGTAAGGCCATCAACGTATAGGCTTGTTGCATTCCCTGGCCGTTGGCTATGGCACTATCAACAGCCTGGATGGCGTTGCCCATTCGGGCATCCTGAACGGCGTTGCCCATTTGTGACGAATACGCTACTTGTGTTGCGTTGGCTGTTACATAGTCTGGTCGATTATATCGCGCGTAGTAGTACTCTAACTGCTGTTGTTGTATCTCTAATCGTTCACGAGCGCGGGCATAACCAAGTTCGCCGCCGATTCCTGTATCAATACCGCGGTTGTTGAGTTGCTCCAACTGGTCCACGAGTTTAATCATGGCACTCGAAGAAGTCTCATCGCCATAACGTTCGTAACGAGCAGCCCTCGTCAGAGCCCCTTGTTCCAGGTTGTAGGTTCCCTCATTGGCACGAGCATAGAATACACGATTCTGCGTATCAGCCAACACGCCGCTTGTAGCAATCATCTCCGTTGCCCGGCGAATGAAGTCGGCGTCGTCGATGCCTAATTGTTTACGAGTTACTTGCTCGCCATAAACGCCGCGAGTACTTGCGTCTATCACCGACCCGGCGGCGCTGTACATAGCCTCACCGCCAGTACGTCCACCCCATAAACCGCGATAGTTTGCCAAATCATACGCTCCCTCAATACGGTCCGAAGTGGCAGAAATAGCATATCCAATAGCCGCTACCACAGCACTTACTACTGCCGCGGCTGCTGCTCCGGCTGCTGCCGCTGTAATGAGTCCGGCCCCTCCGGCTGCTGCGCCGACTATATTACCACTGGCGGCTGAAGAGAACATACCTACTCCAGCCATGGCTGCTCGGGTTCCTGATACTCCCATGCCCGACGCACCCGGTTGACTTTGGTCGAATTCTTGTGAACGTTTACGAGCCGTGTTGTAATCTTCCTCGGTAGCGGCCCGCTCTATATTATCAACGAGTTCTTTTCGTTGAAGACGTAACCGCCCGATGTAGCTGTCTTCGTCTCCGGAAGACTTCTCGCGCGACTCCTTCCGCAATTCCTCCGCAACGATCCGTAGAGCGTCCGTCATTTCACGTTCTACCGCGGCCCGCTCACTGGTTTCCTCGGAAGCTAAACGCTCGTCAATTCCTCCGTATTGCTGGTCTATGGCCCGTAAGCGTGGATTATACCACGCATCGAGGTCCTGGGTTATAGTTTTACCGGACGGCAGCGGTTTTCCCTCGGGGTTAAACAGCGTACCGTCGGGCGCAAAAGAATAGCGGCCGACCCGCGCTTCACGTTCAGCGTCGAGTTTCGCCACTTCATCCATGTAACGGCCGCTGTTCACCTCACGCTCCAAGTCGAAGCGATTTCGGATTTCAGCCTGCCGCTGGGTAACGATACTGCGGCCAACGTCGTCGAGATAACCTTTGAAACCGCTTTGGCCGAACATCGGGCCGCCGCCCTGCGATAACGCACTGCGGAGTTCGCTTACGAGGTCTGAAACTGACGCACTCAACCGCGCATCACCACCTCCCGTAGTAGGCGGTTCTGGAGGCGTAGCAGGTGCGCCAGTACCTCCAGAACCGTTACCGTTGATATTAACTGTTATGTCCCTTTCGGCCATTGTTATCTGCGTTAAAAGTCATCCAAGTTGATACTGTCGTAGTCCTCATCGATCTGTTCTTGGCTCAGTTTCACCACGCGTGAATCGTAGTCATCGCCCTGAATATCGCGTTCGCGTTGTTCAACAGCAAGGCGGCGCAGTAACACTTCTTCACGATACTCGTGTAATTGGTCAAAGAAACTCATCGCCCGATGACGCGGTGAACCGTAAGCCACGGCGTGTTTTCTTCGCCACCAAAGGTCGATCGGGAACTGTACTATCCAACGCTCGACATCGGCGTCAACAACGTCGTTAAGCGTCGGCTCCCGTCTGCTCGTTGAGAGACGGCTGGGCGTTTCCTGCCTCATACAGTTTCGACATCATCGAGTTGTACCACGGAGCGATCTGCTGCTTGTACCAAGCCGTGAGTTCCGAAGCGAGACCCGAATCAACGCTCATCAGCGACTGACCGTCGGGAAGATTCAGCATGTTGCGCACGGCTTTGAGTTTGATCTCAATGAAGGCCATAGCGTCGATGACGTCAACGGCGTAGATCATGCTCTTCACGCCGCTGGCCAGCATAACGCCGTATCGGCCGCCGGAATACGCGGTTTTGAGGTTTTCGATGTCGATCATCTCGCCGACGTTAGGGAACTTGACGTTGAGTTTCGTTCCGCGGAACTCTACTGCTTTGACCTCAGAGAGTTGCTTTTTGTAATCTTCCATTTTCAAGACTATTTCGTTTAACAATAAAGAGAGCACCACGGGCTTATCCGTAGCACTCTCTTTATACTTGGTGTTGGTGCGCAACGCGCGGTTACTCACTGATGCCGTCAAAGAGAATCGGGTTCAGGTATTCGAACTCGGTATCGCGGCCCGAAATTTGACCTTCCTGAATGTCGAAGCCCTCGCGGGTAGCGAACGCTCCCTTCACCAGCGCGAAGGTTTCGTATGTAGCCTTCACCAGCCCGGTTTCGGGGTCGATCTCGCCGTCTTTGATCTTACGCTGAACGGCGATCTCCAGACCGTCTTCCTGCAGGAGGATGGCGTTGGCCCACTCCTCGACGCTGGTAGTTTGACGGAACGTACCCTTCTTGACGACGTTCAACAGGCGGTTGAAGTTGATGGAGTACGAACTGCAACTCATAGAGCCGCTCCACTCCACCGCGGGAAGTTCGCTGGGCGTCAGGCTTCCGAGGCCGACCACCCGTCCACGACGGATATTCTCCGTGATGCGGACGTTCTTCATCTTACCGACGGCAACGCTGTTGATACGGATAATCGCCAGCGGCGCGGTCATTACTTTCTTGTTTGACATATGCGGTTCCTTTCTTTAATTACGAATTGAAAACGTAGTCAAGCATATTGCCGACGAAGAACGTCTTGTTGACCGGAACGTTCGGGACGAAGTCGTACGTCACCTTGTAATCACCGTTCCGGGCCGAAACCTTCACGTTCTTCCACGAGATGATCAGGTTGTCGTCACCGACCTTGGCCACCAGCGAGGTGAGTTTGGTTTCAGTGAAGTCCTTAACCGTATTGGGAGATGCTTGAGCAGCGGTGTTGCCGGTAAAGCGGGTCTGGCCTTCGAGGATGAGTTCCTTGTTCAGCTGAGCCTTGATGAGCGCGATCGAAAGTTCGAAGGTTTGACCGTCCTCGGCGATAGTTTGTTTGTTGTTTTGAAGCGTCGTGATGCCTTGGTTGACGCGGTAATAACCCGAAACCTCGCGGACGTGCATGATACCAGCCTGAAGGGCCTTGATACGCTCGCTGAATGTGAGGTCGTAGGCGTAGGCGTCGTACCCTACACGCTTGAACGTGACCGGAGTCTGGGCAGCCATTCCGGCGTTCAGGCCCATGATAGCAGCAGCGAGGTAGATCGAAGGCAGGTTCTTGGTTCCGTTGCCGTCCTTACGCGGAACGGTCGGCGAACCATGGACCACCACAACCTTCTCGTCGTTGTAGTGAACGGCCAGCGCCTGCGAAGTTTGGGTGACGGTGTTGGTCGTCAGCAGGTCAGCCTTGCCTTCGCCGCCCGGTACGAACATAAACTCGTCAAACTTGGCATCATTCTTCAGGAAGGTGAACAGTTTGCCGTTAGACGAAGCCTTGGTACCATTCACCACGCCGTAGTCTGTACAAAGGAAGAACGTCACCTCCAACTCGCGGATTGCCTCCAACACGTCGGGATAGTATTCGTTCTCACCTTTCGATCCTTGGTATGCGGTGGTTCCTCCGGCGAATACCGTCGGTGCGGTCACCTTCAGAGCCGTTGTACCTACAAAGCCCGCCCCCTTCGAAGGACGGAAGTTGGCCATTACCATCGACGACGTGATAAGCCAGTTGTAAAGATCGTCGTAGGTAGCGATTTCACCCGACTGGGCTACCAATTCGCCAAACGCCTGAGCCAGCGTGTACGTTCCGTAGGGTTCACCCGCGGCGTCCGTACCGCGGTAGTTGCCTCGGTAGATGGTGGCGATGAACTTCGACGTGTCATCAACACCAGCCTTAATTGCCAGTGCATAGCCGACCTTGAGGTTCTCCAGCGTACCGTTCGACAGTTCGGTCATATCACCTTCGGCTACACCGTTGCCGACGGCACCTTCGTTCAAGCACGTCAGCGCGATCGAATTGGTGTCAGCGCCGATGGTCAGTGATGCAGGCGTAGTCTTGGCCGCGCGGGTGTAATACAGGCGCGGCGTACCCAGCGATCCGTCAATAGGCGTGAATAGCTTTTGAGCGATGTCGGTGATCATGCCGCCGCCCATGAAGTCCGAGAAGTCTTCGAAGTTCTCGAAACTGTAAATGGCCTTGCGCCCGGAAGCGTCAACGCCGGCAATACCCGCGCCGCCTGCGAATTCGTACGTTGCATCGCCCACCTTCTCCTGAGAGAGGCCAGTGTCGATAATCATCACGCGGCCAAACGAAGCCACGTTGACTACCGAAGTAGGCTGATAGACGGTGATTGCGTACGAACCAGGCTCAACGTAGGTTTTGCCATTCATCGTTACCACAGTACTCATAATGTTGTATGTTTAGAAAGTTTTGGTATTTATTCAGTTTTACCGCCGCCGGGAATTAAGTTTTCACCGTCAAACGGGTCGCAAATGTTATAATTGTAGTTGATGGCCTTTACGACTTGGGCACGCAATCTTGTTGGAACTGTAACCTCGTATTTGAATGCCAGCGTGAGTGCCTTGTGGAATATGGTTGGCGGAATTATATCCTGTTGAAGTATTATATCGCCGCCTGATACGCGCGGAATGCGTAACCCCACTAAATCGAGGTTTGGAGCGTACATCAGCAGCATGGCTTTTAACACGTTGTAGGCTATCATAGCCTCAGAGGAGTTATCCGACGTGATGAGAATTTGATACTGTGCGTCCATCCACTGCGTGTACATGAACTGGTCGGCGTCAGCGTCCCATTCCTGCCCCTCACCTAATGGGGCATTTGAGGCTTGTTCGCCGGGTAAAATGATGTGAACGGCGAGGGCGGTCGTCACCTGAGGATTGTATCCTAAATGGACCTCCAAATTCGCCGGGTTAGAAAATATCTTTACCGCCTGCCGGAAATAGTTGTAGGCGTTCATGTGAATGGGTTGTCCGTCCTCGTTTTCACCCAACAGCTGGTAAAGTATGGTGTTCTTGACGTCTTGTGGTACGGTGAGCGCAATGTCGTCGCGTATCATTTTCACGATAGCGTTCAACACGCGGGCGATTATCACCTCGGGCAGTATAAGGGCGTCTACTTTCATAAGTTCTCCAAGAAATTAACCGATTCGTTGTGTACTATTGTTTCAACATCCGTCTGGTCGATGGCCTTGTCAGCAAAGCGTCGCGCCGTAAGACCCGGGAATATCCAACTCAACGGGTCGGAGTTCTTTGACGCTCGGCGGAATGAGACGTATATGTTTTGAGTCGTTCGGGCGTAAACTCCTGTCTGCTTGGTGATGCCCTCGTAGATGGAGTGTCGGCGAATATAAGCGCCATACGCTGGCGAACGGTCAGTAGCGGCAATGGCCCGACGCTCGGTCGGTACGTTGTACGGTGAAGGAATCTGCGAAGCGCGTAGTCGTTGACCAGTAACAAACGTGCGGACCACGTCGTAAACCTCTTGTGGCATTTCGTCAGAAAATCCTGCCTGACCAACCGTTCCCGGCGTGCCGTGACGGAACGGAACAGTCAAATACCAATCGCCGCCGGGTTTAAGTACTGTGCCATCCTTGCGCAGTACAGGCACCGTGTGGCGGACCTTCGATGACCGCTGAAAATATTCCTTTTGGTCGAAAGGGGTTGCCCCGGCCTCCAGCATCACTGGTAACTCCCCCGTGAGGACAATCGACTTGGCGAAACGGCCGCGATCGATTATGTTTAGATTTTGGAGGTATTCGGGGCGTGTTGAATTTAATCCTTGTTTGGCCAACGCCTGCCAGTTGGCGTATACAGCAGCAGTAACGGCTTGAACACAGAGTTCAGTTAGGCCGTCAATCTGGGCTTGCGTGAGTCCAAACTGGGCGCCTAAACCTGTAACGTCTATGTTGATTGGTTTAGCCATTGATGAATACAATGAATATCACCCAAACCGTATATCCACCGCCTATTGTCCAGAGAATGTCGTTAACGTCAACCTTCGAATCTACTGCGTATTCCTTAACCATAGCCAATGACACCAAAGCGACTACCGATATCACCAAAGGTAGCCAACGCCAACAGTCGATCAGAGGCGCAGCGATTATTAACGCCACGGAAGCGATAATTGCTCCAAGCGTAAAGTGCTGATACTTATCTTTAGGAACGACGTTAAGCCATTCAATGAACTTTTCAATCACCTTTTTCATTTCACCGTGTTATCATAAGGAACATCGCCATATCGCATAGGCGGGAATACATATTCAGCCTTACGGCCAACAACCTTTACAGGCATCGCCGTTAACGCTTCGCGCCGTGCAGCACAGGGCTTTCCCTCGCGTACTTGCATCAGTTCACGGTCAACGTCGATTATGTGGTATACGGGATAGTGCTTGTAACGAACGGAGACGGTCAAATTTCCGGCTTTTGCGTTGGGGTCGTTACTTTCTACCATACCGATCAAATCCTTGCTGAAAACGACCCTGTTCTTGTCTACACGGAACTCGGCTGTAGTAAGCGGCCGCAGCGGTTCGCCGTCAGCGACATGAAGGAATATGTCGGTAATTTCCAGCGGTTCATACACCGGATAGGCGAACAACTCGTTGCGGTAGATAGTCGGACGGAGTATTTCAGAGAAATAGCCTTCCAAGTCCAATAACACAACGCGATCCATAAACCCCATACGATCAACAGCACGAGCCGTAATAGCTGCGGTGCCGATATTGAGTTCACTCCATTCTTCGTACTTACGGCGATTGCCCATGGTCTGGGCTATGAGGCGTGTTTCACGTCGATTTACAAAGAACCAGCCACGACCATAACAGTTTTGGCACGTTGACGAAGCCTGACCGCTGGTCTTGTCCACACACGGGCAACGCATAGCGCGGTCGATGTAGGCATCGTATCCTTGGTCGTATATCAAGCGTTCGAAACGCCCCACGTCCCAGCCCACGGCCGGACGCCCTGGTTGCGCGGGGGTCAGGCTCACGGGTGGGGTGTCAACGATAGACGCGCTCAATATGGATTGCTTCTTGGCCATTACAGTACATCAAACGCGATACCGCGATATTGGTTCTTGAGATTCGGCAGTTGTTGATTCAGTTCGTACAGATACAGTTTAATGCGGCCGCCGAATAGGCCACCTTGGGCCGAACGTGTCAACGGCGTGTTTTGTGACACACCGTCAAGTGAAATACTCACCGACGACATGCCCACGCCGTACAGTACATCGCCTATCAATGCCAGAACGTTCAACGCTGCGGCCTTGGCTATGAAGTTTAGCAGGTCAGCAGGTATTTCGTCCCATCCGGTGACGTATTTCAGCCGCCAGTAGTTAGGGATGTACTTTTGACCAAACCACCCCAAGTTAGGAGCGATACCGTTGTACACGTACGAGTTCTGCGTCATGATGGCCCCTTTTCCACTACCGGAGTTGGGGATCAGCGAGATGTTGCGGTACACGGCCACCGAAGCGATCTTCTTGATGGAAAGCCACTCGGAGGGGTAACGAGTTTGCATAACAGAGTTGATGAAACCGCACAACGAATGAATACAGACCACGGGATACATCGCACGGACGAAACCCCAGTTGTTCCACTCTTCACGAATATAATCGCGGCTCTCCTCAATAACCTGCTTCTTGAGTTTCACCGACAGCAGGTGCTCGACCTGTGCTTGTGCAACTTTGATCTGAGTCTTTATGGAAGACTCTGAGACACGCTGGCCGTCAGGAGCGCACATCGGGATGCCGAAAAGGTAGTTTTCAGTCAACTCCGAAGGGCTTAATACGAGGCCTTCGTTCTTGTTATAGAGGATGTCTAATTGAAGAGTCATTTTGGTCTGTTTTGCGAGTCGTAACGGTCGGACGAGGAAACTTACTCCTCAGCGGCGACAGCGGCCTTGTATTTCTTCACAAGGTACGCTGCCATCAATTTGGGGTTCTTGGTGAACTTCTTGTATTCCTCTTCGGGGTATTGAGCGTCCTTGGCGGTAGCGAGCAGGTCTTCGAGCGACATAGCGCGAATCTGGTCGATAACGGCCTTGTCCTGATCCTCGGCGGGGGTTTCAGTGGCTTTCGGTTCGACGGCGGGGGCCTCCTTCTTGCCGACGGCTACCCACTCGGGAAGCGTCAACAGATGACTGGCGCACGCTTCAGATACGTTGATCTCGCCGTTGCGGTCAATTTGGATTGTGCCGTCAACGGGGACAGCCAGACGCGAACCGAAAAGGGACGCATTGTTGGTTTTGAGTTTCATTGCTTACGATTTAATGAGAAAGCAGGAGCGGGGCTACCCCCACCCCTGCTTCTCGGTTGAACGATTGTTTCGTTAGTTGGAGGCGCGACCGATGTTGATCAGGCGCACCATCTTCTTCGGCGCGTACAGGAACGGCGTACCGTACAGCAGCACCATGAAGCGGTACGCGGGCGACAGGATCGCGAGGTCCATCTTCATCAGCGGTGCCAGCTGAGCGAACTCGATCACTTCGTTGTCGAACTGAACCAGGAAAGCCTGATCGCAGTCGGGCAGGAAGTAGTTGTTGTCGCGGCACAGATCGCCGGCAGCCCCTGCGTAACCCAGTTTCAGCTGAGCCACCGAGATGTCGAAGATCGGGTACAGCGGGCTGTCCTTGGTACCACCCTTCTTCGAGCGGTAGATACGATAACCCGTAGCCGGGTGAGCGTTGTCCACGATCGAGAACTTGAGGTCAACGACCGCCCCTGCGGTAACGGCCACCGGAGTCTCGTTCACCACCAGCGACGACTCGCCGTGACGGTTGATGGCGGCAACGGCGTAGATGTAGTTGCCAGCGTCCTCCGAGTTGAACTTCGACGTGGTCGACGTGGTTACGTCAGCCACAACCGCAGCCGGAGTAGCAGTGTCCCATACGGGAGCAGCGGGCGACTTAGGATGCGTCGACTGCGCGCCAGCCTTCTTGAACGGAGCCTTCTTGAAGAAGACGTCGTAATTCAGGCCGATGCGGCCGAACTGCGAGTCGAACGCCTGAACGCGCTGACCCATGATACCGGCACTGGTCTGGGTGGTGTTGGGCTGGATGAACTTGTTGCCGTAGAACGTCTTGACGAAGTCCGACAGAACGGCGGGGGGAGCGTAGAGTTCCGTACCGAGGCCGTAGTTCTCGACGATCGAGTTGGCTGCGCTCTCGATGGGGTCCTCCGTCAGGCCGCGGCCACGCAGGTCGATGACGTTCTCGGAGTTGAGGTAGGCATCGAGGCCACTCCATGCGTCAGACTGCAGTTGCTGGGCGAGCAGACCGTTGAACTCCTGCGGGATGATGTCCGAGTTGCCGTAGTACAGCGACTTGTTCAGCTTGCGGAGAATCCACAGCGTACCGTCCTTGATCGTGCGCTCCATGATGTTGCCCACCATCGTGTTGACGAGGGTCATCTGGTGCGTCACCGACTTGGTTACGCCGAGGTATTTCACCAGCTGAGCCCGACGGATGTAGATCGAGTCCTCCTCGTCGGGAAGTTCGCCTTCGTTGGTGAAACCGCCACGGTCAGCACCGTACGATGCCAACTGGTTGTACTCCTCAACGGTGTTGTAAGCAGCCTTTTTCGGCAGGTTTTTCCAGAGAACGATGTCGCTCTCACGGAACGTCAGGTGCTTCAGCGTGCGCTCAAGCGACTCCACCTTCAGAGGCGCACCGGAGGCATCGGTAAGGTTCGTCGTCTGACGACCTGTGATGTCGGTGGCTTCGAGGGCTTTGTTCAGCATAGCGACCTCTTCCTGGCTGGATGCGCCGTACTGAGCACTGCGCGACGCAATGCCGTAGTCGGCGAGATTGATAGAAAGCCTGTCCATGATTGGAATTGATTATGTTATAAAAAGTTGTTTGGGTGTTGCTTTATTTCACTACCTCGTACCCGGTTTCGGCCTTGAGGCGAGCGATGATGTTCTTGGGGAGTCCGTCTTCAGGGCGAGCCTCAAAGGCCAGCAGCGCGTTGCTGTACTCCTGATCGTAACCCTTGGCGAACGAAGCCTGATCGAGCAGTTCCTTCACGGCAGCAGGGTTCTCGACGTACGAGATACGGTTGGCGCCACCCTTCTCGATGTCGCCTTCGGTGTTCGACTTGGCGAACGCGCGGTCTACCACCGTAGACGAACGCAGCGATTTGGGCCGGGGTACGGCGCTGCCGTAGCGTTCCAGTTTGGCCGAGAAGTCGCTGATCTCGTCGCTCTGACCCTTGATGATGGATTCGAGTTCGTTGATCCGCTGGGCGTCCTCAGCGCGTTTTTGACGGAGATCGTTGATCAGCACGGCGGTAGCGCGGATGTAGGTCTTGAAGTCGTTACCAACACCCTGAATAGCCTTCATGATGTCGTTCGACTCACCCTTCTTCATCTTAGCACCGTTCTTGTCGCACTGCTCGAAACCCTCGTCGTCGTCTTCGGTCTCTTCCTCGGATTCCTCCTTCTTGCCTGCCTTGGCATTTTTCATGTTGGCGGCGTTATGACGCGGTTCGTCGTCATGAGTTTCGTCTTCCTCGCCCATCTGACCTTCAGCGTCATCACCCTTTTGCACTTCGTCAGCGCGAGCGGCATCGCCTTCAGGCGTCAGCCCCAAAGCGTCATATGCCTTCTCGATGTCCTCGGAAGTGATGGATTTACGTTTGTTCATAACCGATATATTTTTGATTAGTGTATACACTTCGTGCGCATTCGGTATTGTAATATTTGGAATGTCACGGAAGATAGCCTCCATGACGGAAGATTTGGAAAGCGTTTTCTTCGGCTGGCCATCGACCGATTCAGGCATCAGCGCTGCGCTGGACTCGGTAGTCAAGGCTTTTTTCTCGGTCTTACTACCACGCTCTTCGGCGTTATCGTCCTCCTCTTCCAAATCTACCTCAATACCGTCGGCGTCGATCTGGCCTTTGATGATGTTGACGAACGTATGAGGGTTTTTGGGCATATGAGTAACTGCCACGCCAGTGATAACGGCTTTGATGATTTTGTTGTAAAGCGGCGATTTCTTGTCGTTAGAACCGCGCTTGACGACCTTACCTTCGATCGAGTAACCAAGGCGGCGTGTCTTGCTGTTTTGCTCAAGAGTCTTGGCCAGTTCGTACACCTCGCAGGCCATAGGTGACGAAGCGTACAAGTCGCTCTCAATCCAAAGTCCTTCGGGGCGCAGTTCAACCTTCGACGGCTCGCCGATAATAGCAGCTGGGGAGTTCTTGGCCTGATGGTGCCAGTTGACCATGCCAGACTCCTTCAACGGTTTGATGTCGAAACCTGACGGATCGAGTGATTCGCCGTCAGCATCCTGATCGACGGTTGAAGCGATACCGCCGATGCGCATAACAGGTTCGCCTGTTTCCTCGTCGGTAGCCTTCTTTATGGGCTCGATAGGGCACCAAAAATTGAATTTATCGTCCTTAAACATGTTTACGGCACTATTGTTACCACCGTTATACTTGTAATGGCGAATCGCGTTG